>ENA-ORXI01000408-ORXI01000408.1-sediment-metagenome-genome-assembly--contig:-NODE-408-length-35902-cov-12.878186_pt1 | contig 35902 bp, 31 predicted proteins | sample MGYA00237861_ERZ511468 | MGnify/ENA primary metagenome ERZ511468 (study PRJEB26299, sample SAMN06266213) | sediment metagenome | isolation source: Hudson Canyon methane seep mesocosm | place... | reverse complement strand
CTATTTTCGCCGCCTATTCAAACGTAAAACCGGAATGACGGCACAAAATTACCGAAAACGATTTTCAACACTAAAAACAGCTAAAAATCATTTAAAAAGATGAACCGTGTTAATTATTTTTTGACTATAAAAAAACATTAATTCTATAATGTCACTGTTATTGAAAAATTAACAAACTAAATTTATTAATTTTCAAATAATTAAAATGCATTTTATTAAGCACTTTTCAGAAGAAAATTACCCTCATTTTTTAAATTGCCCCCAATAATTTGCAACTATTTTTGATTTTTTACAGAGGTAATTTAGATGGCAACAGGCACAGTAAAGTGGTTTAACGCATCCAAAGGTTTTGGATTTATTTCTCCTGATGATGGCGGTGAAGATGTCTTTGTTCACTTCTCAGCAATTAAAGATGATGGTTTTCGTACCCTTAATGAGGGCCAGAAAGTCAACTTTGAAGTAGAAAATGGTCCTAAAGGGCTACAAGCTACGGAAGTTAACGGGCAGTAAATAGAATTGATATCAAACGACCCTGAGTTCACCAGGGTCGTCTTAACCTATCTAAGTAAACCAAGGAGTCGTTTAAAACGACGTAAAAAAATAACTGAGTCGCTCCGCCACATCCTGTGGCAGAGCTATGATGCCGCTTTAATAAGATTAACTTGAGTGTTCATTCCATTGGCAAGTCCCTTTGCTATCTAAAAAAAGAAATCCATGCCTTTTTCCAGCGACAATTACATTATCACTTACAAAAAACAATCTACACAAGTGGTAAAAAACCATCAATTTATGTAAGCAATTGCTTACCACCCGCATCAAGTTATACAACTCCCTCCCCTTGGTTAGCGGTTTTCGCCTTTTTTGCTATTAAAACGCAAGCGACACAAAAAAAACTTTAATTTTTTTTTGTTAAAAGAAACTTTTAAAAAAATAAGATGTCAATGTAACCAGAAGGCAGAGGACATAGAAAGCCTAACTTCCTTCCAGTCATCATCCCTCTTGCTTTTCGCAAGAGGAGAGTATGGGTATTTTCGGAGATGGTTATACTTATACGATCTTTGCTCCTTTGGTCATGGAGGCCAAAGGAGCAAAACTTAATAATGCTAATCAACCATTACACATTACCTCACATAAGGAATTCACTGCAGACGAAACACTGACTACTTTATAAAATCTGTAGCATTATCCTTGTTTCAATGCCTAAACATGAAACCGCAGTGCAACGAACTATCAGATCTTTTACTTAACAAGCGTTCTGTAGCAATGGGGTGGCTGATACCTCTCGGATTAATAGTACTTTCAAGAATGCTTTTATCTCAAATTCAAGTTGTAGGTCTTGTTTGGACAATAGCATTCGCTTGGATGGGATGGGCTTGTTTTATGAATATTCTGACATGCCGACGTACACATTGTTTTTATACCGCACCGTTGTTCTTTCTGTTGTCCGTGATTGCTCTGGGAATTACACGGGGTTGGCCGATTGTCAATCAACTGTCTCTTGATTTATTAGCTTTAGTAACGGTTATAACGACCGCTTTACTGTGGGTTCTCTCTGAAAAATACGCAGGTCGTTACCCACAATGATTCTCGGCAATATAAGATAACTCGGTTAAACGTTATTCTCTTTGCTCATTATCTTTTAAAATAAAAAAAGGTGAACATGATTATGTTCACCTTTGAGCGATGTAACCCTAACGGGTTATTTGATAATAGTGCCGTTTAAGACACTTTTTTCGTTATTATTAACTGGCTTGTCCAGCCTCAGTCGCGGCGGGAACTTCTATTAATTTTCCTGACTTACAGTCATAAATATAGCCATAAACCGGAATATCTGAAGGCACCATAGCACTCGCTTTAATACGGGTAACATCTTCTAAAACACTTTCCGTTTGCTCTTTGATAGTGAGCCAGTTAATGTATTTTCCTTCCGTTGAACCCGGCCCTTCGCAGCAATCATGCCAGCCATCTGCATCAACGGAAGCCGTTTTTAGACTACTGCTTAATAAGTCGCTCATGATTTCGTTATTAAAGTATTCCATTCCACAATCGGTGTGATGGATGACAAACCATTCACGGGTACCCAGTAATTTGTAGGAGATAACCAGTGAGCGTATCGCGTCATCACTGGCGCGTCCTCCGGCATTGCGAATAACGTGCGCATCACCTTCCGCTAATCCGGCATATTTAGCAGGATCTAAACGTGCATCCATACAAGTAAGGATTGCAAAATTACGCCCTGGAGGCATGGGTAATTCGCCTTTGTCACCAAAATCTTCGACATAATCTCTATTAGCCCTTAAAACATCATTTAAAATATCACTCATAATTAATTCCCTTACTATTAATGCATTATCGTTATCAATAAGATCTATCCATCCAATTATATGACACGTTAATGTATCTAAAAACATATTTCAGTTTAAAGATAACAAACTGAAAGTTTACTATTTAGGTTAATTAGCGGGGTAATTTGAGCCCGTATTATTTAGCGACGGCATGCTATTTAGGATCAAGTTCTTTAACGTGGCTAGAAAAACCGATGGAAGGGCTGTATTTATTTTTTATGATAAGTTATTGCCCTTAACTGTCTAGAGGTGTGATGCTTTTATGCCGTGCGTCAATTTGACACGCCTTCACTTCGTCTTGTTAACGATAAACTCATTATAACTTTCGTTTGTTCCTTATGAAGGTAGTCAAATAAGCGTTTAAGTCTGAGTAACCAGTCGCTCTCACATATCTTCACGCCTCCCCAAACCACTGGCGGTCTCATTTTTTTCGCATAAATGCGCTAATATTCTTTACGTTGTATAACTTTTTAACAAAGTTTTAACTGACGACAGTAAACTGTTTCGATCGACTATTTCTCATAGGGGTTTTTTATGGCTATTGAGCCTGAGATTATTGGCTATCTGGCTGCTTTCTGCACCACTATTTCCTTCTTACCGCAGGCGTATTTAACGCTTAAAACGCGTGATACTGAGTCTTTATCCTTAGGGATGTACAGTATTTTTACCGTGGGTGTTTTGTTATGGCTACTGTATGGTTTATTTATTGCTGATAAGGCGATTATTTTTTCGAATGCGATTACCTTTATTTTATCGGTTACTATTCTGGCTTTTAAGATTCATCATACCTTGACCCGTGCCCAGTAAAAAAAGCGGGGCTGTTTTCAAGGTCAATAAAGAAATACAACTCGGGGTTATAGATTTCACCCGAATACCCTATAATGCAACCTTTGCAAAAAGTAAGAGCCCTTGTAAGAGCGCATTTAAACCCTTAATTAGGTACACTCAGAAATGATTAAAGATAAACAAGAGATCATCGAAAAAATACGTGGTAAGAAAGGCATTATTTCTGATATGGATGGGGTTATCTACCACGGTAATAAGTTATTACCTGGCGCCAAAAAATTCGTGGAATGGTTGAAAAATGAAAATAAATCATTTGTTTTTTTAACTAATGCCAGTGAGCGCACACCGAGGGAGTTACAGGAAAAATTATCTCGCTTAGGGATTGAGGTCGGGCACGAGCACTTTTATACCAGTGCACTTGCGACAGCAACTTTTTTAGCCTCTCAAAAAGAAAACGGCAGTGCTTATATTATTGGTGAAGCTGGGATTATTAATGCGCTCTATGATGTGGGTTATTCGATGAATAATATAAACCCTGATTATGTTGTTATTGGTGATACCCATTCATACAATTATGAAAAAGTAGTGACGGCTTCGCGTTTAGTCCGTGATGGTGCCAAACTCATTGGTACTAATCCTGATATTACCGGTCCTTCTGAGCAAGGTATTATCCCGGCCACTAAAGCGCTAGTGGCGCCGATTGAACTCGCAACGGGAAAACCAGCGTATTATATCGGGAAGCCTAATCCACTAATGATGAGAATTGCGTTAAAGAAATTAGGACAACAAAGAGAAGATACATTAATTATAGGCGATAGAATGGATACCGATATCATTGCCGGTATTGAGTCTGAAATTGAGACTTGTCTTGTGCTTTCAGGTTGCGAGACCGAAGCATCAATTAATAATTATCCCTATTCGCCTAATTTTGTTCTTAATGGTGTGCTTGACATCACCTCATAAATCATAACTGTAACCACAGAAGAGAATTAAACGATTATGGGGTGCTGACCAATAATCGCTTCTGACAAAACCCATGTCACATTAAACCCGTGGGGTTTTTTAGTCTCTATTTTTAGTTTGGATGGGTAAAACGGTAAAAAAAGACGTTATGTTTAGACGGTCTTTTTTTGGACGAATAATTGATTACGACCATTTTTTTAAGATGATTATTAATCATGTTTAGATTAACGCGTAAAATAGGGAATGCATTTTTTAGGATTGGGTTATGGACGATGATAAAGGCCTTATAGAAGAGCTACTTGGGAATACGGTACAGCTAATTTTAGCTATGATAGGTGTTGTAATAGCTATAGGTGCAATGATAGGCATTCTTTTTTTGTGTTGGTTCCTTTATGACCGATATATTGAGCCACTCTGGTTTACTTATATTGGTATGCCATAAAAGTTGACTATTCATCGACGTTTGCAAGGGGGGGGGGCGGTGTTTTTGTTGAGGACAAATTGCCGCGCGACAATACACCACATTTTTTCAGCAGTCAGTTACATTTATAATTGATTCCAGTTTAAGAACTCTTCTTAAATTAGAATTTATTTCATAATACATTATTGTGCGGTCATTTAAATCATTAAGTGACCGCATTTTTTTTGGCCATTTTTACTGGGATTCCTATAAAAAGACCAAGCAGATTATTTAAATCGAGTGTTAATGAATTCCACTTAGCGTCTAAAACAGATTATTATAAGGGTGATTTCTTACTAAAAGAGGCTGAGTAAATGCGGGCATGCCAGTTGTTTGTTTTTCTATTATTGTTTTCATTAACGTCGTTTGCAGATGAGATCGGTGAAGTCAGCACGAAGTTTAGGTTAGCGTCTCCGAACGATAAAATAGTCATAGAAGCTTTTGATGACCCCAATATTCCAGGGGCTACATGTTATTTGAGCCGTGCTAAGAAAGGGGGGTTGTCCGGTGCTATCGGTTTTGCAGAAGATAGTTCAGATGCTTCCATTGCTTGTCGTCAAACCGGTCCTATTCAGTTGCCTGAGAAGATTAAAAATGGCGAAGAAGTCTTTAAGAAAAGAACATCAATGCTCTTTAAGTCATTACAGGTTATTCGCTTTTACGATGCCAAGCGTCAGGTATTAGTCTATCTAACCTTTAGTGATAAATTGGTTGAAGGATCACCGAAAAACTCAATTTCAGTTGTGCCTATTCGAGATTATTAGCCTTAGTCTTTGCTGCGTTATCGTTAATAAATCATTTCTTACGCGCAACAATGACTCCATCACGGGTAGGGTTTATAAAGGTATCAAATGCAGGGTCTTCATAAATCATTTGATTATGTTCTAAAATAGCTTCAGTCCACCCGGGCATAATATCAACGGGATTTTTTAAAACCACGCGCCCATGCCAGAGCACATTGTCGGCAATATAGAATCCGCCAGGATTAATCCGCTTACGCGCAATAGTCCAGATTTCAGGGTAATCGCCTTTGTCAGCATCGTTGTAACAAATATCAAACGTTCCCTCGGTATGGTGAAAGATATTTTGTGCTAAACCGGTTTGAAAATGAATTTTTCTCCAGCACTCAGTTGCTTGTAGAAAATACTTGGCCTGATTCAGGTTATCAGGGTCACCATCGGTACAAAATAATTGGCCATTTGCACTCAGGCCGCGTGCGAACCAAAATGCAGAATAGCCATAGCCACTACCAAATTCGAAAATACGTTGTGCGCTGATTGTTTTACTCAGGAATTCCAGAAAAATACCAACCAAGCGATCAACAATGGGAAAGTTATTTTCATGGGCAAATTTTTCCATAGCAGATAATACCGGAAGATCCGTTGCTTTTGTTAAAGAGAGCATGTATTTTTCAATTCGCGGGTCAACAGGCGAAAGTAATTGAGGGTTAAGTCTGTTAGGATTTGCTAATTTACTCATGAGATTTGGCCAACAATTTATTAATTTTGTCGATACAAGAGCCGCCACTTAAGGAAGAACATTTTACCCAACTATTGCTGTTCAGCAGGCAATTCCCCAATGGGTGGTGCAGGGGTGATTGAGTTATCGTTGTCAGCAGTGACCTCCTTAGTATGACCTTCGGCTAGTGTCGCATCATCACCCCAGCCCTGGGGTTCACGCACCGGTGTTTTACGCTCCAATAAATCATCCAGTTGATATTTATCAATGGTTTCGTACTTCATTAACGCATCCGCCATCGCATGCAAAATATCTTCATTCTCTTTCAGAATTTTCTCAGCACGCTGATAATTACGATCAATAACAGCCCGCACTTCTTCATCAATAGCCCGTGAGGTACTCTCTGAAACCGATTTGGTTTGCGTTATCGAACGCCCTAAAAAGACTTCACCTTCCTCTTCACTGTAGGTCAAAGGTCCCAACTTCTCAGACAAACCCCATTTAGTTACCATACTGCGTGCTAATTGCGTGGCGCGCTCAATATCGTTGGAAGCTCCTGTGGTGACACTATCCGTACCAAAAATCAACTCCTCAGCAATACGGCCACCATATAAACTGGACACCTGACTGTCTAATTTGCGCTTACTGGCACTGTAAGCATCTTTCTCCGGTAAAAACATCGTAACACCCAAAGCTCGACCCCGCGGCATAATACTCACCTTATAAACCGGATCATGCTCAGGACACAAACGACCCACAATAGCGTGACCAGCCTCATGATAAGCCGTCATCCGCTTGTCCTCTTCACTCATCACCATAGAACGCTTCTCAGCCCCCATAATTAACTTATCCTTCGCCTTCTCAAGCTCTACCATACTCACTAGGCGTTTATTGGTGCGCGCTGCCGCCAATGCAGCCTCATTGATCAGATTAGCCAATTCAGCACCTGAAAACCCTGGGGTTCCTTGCGCAATGTACTTAACAATCACATCATCTGCTTTCGGAACTTTGCGCAAATGAACTTCTAAAATCTGCTCACGGCCCTTGATGTCTGGCAAACCTACGTTGACTTCACGGTCAAAACGACCCGGCCGTAATAAGGCTTTATCTAATACATCCGGACGGTTGGTCGCGGCAATAACAATAATACCTTCGTGCCCGTCAAAACCATCCATTTCAACCAATAACTGGTTTAAGGTTTGTTCGCGTTCATCGTTGCCACCGCCTAAGCCGGCACCCCGTTGACGACCGACCGCATCAATCTCATCGATAAAAATAATACACGGCGCATTCTTCTTCGCTTGCTCAAACATATCTCGGACTCGAGATGCCCCGACACCAACAAACATTTCCACAAAGTCTGAACCGGAAATAAGGAAAAAAGGAACCTTCGCTTCACCCGCAATCGCACGGGCTAACAAGGTCTTACCGGTTCCGGGCGGACCCACCATTAAGGCACCCTGGGGAATCTTACCGCCTAATTTCTGATATTTCGGAGGATCACGCAGAAAATCAACCATTTCAGCCACTTCTGCTTTCGCTTCCTCAACGCCGGCGACATCATCAAAGGTGACTTTAATCTGATCCGGCTCCAGTATCTTGGCTTTATTTTTACCCAGTCCCATGGAGCCACCTCTTCCTCCTCCCATTCCCCCTTGACGCATAAAAAAGATCCAGACCGCAATTAACAGCAACATTGGAAACCAGGAAATAAAAAGTTGCATCAGCATTGACTGCTCTTTGGGCGCATGCGCCTCAATCTCAACACCGTGCTCTAAAAGGTCATCAATCAAATGAGCGTCATTTGGTGAAAACGTACGGAACTTTTCCCCCGAACGCATTTTTCCCTTGATCTTATTGTCATCAATAGTAACGGTTTCAACCTGCCCATAAGCAACCGCCTCAATAAACCGAGAATAGGACAGCGTAGAATCGTTTTTATCTTTAGGAGCAAAACCATTGAATACCGACATTAACGCAATACCGATAACAACCCACAGTAAAATATTTTTTAACATAATTTTTAACCTAAACGCCTTTAACCGTATTATTTATTATGAAAACAAAACCCATTGTAACAAGTCGTTGCCTCTTTGTATTAATTCGTTACAGAACCTCCTTAAGAGGACACCACAACACCTACAAAGATTCAACCTAAACCTTATTGCTAACCAACCTTTACAATATATGGTCTAATTGTGTTTTTTAAAGCCTTTTCCTAAAATATAAACCTCCTTACTCCGTGGCCTTGAGGCCTTAGGCTTACGAATCAACACCTTAGAGAATAATTGTCCAACCTCTCTTTTATAGTCATCAAAGCCTTCTCCTTGAAACACCTTAACGACAAAACACCCTTCCGGACTTAAAACAGCTTCCGCCATCTCCAAAGCCAATTCGGCTAAATAAATTGATGCCGGCTGGTCTATCGCCTTATTGCCTGTTAAATTTGGCGCCATATCTGACAAAACCACATGAACCGGAATATTCTCAAGAACCCGAGACAGTTCTGCCATCACAGATTCTTCTCGAAAATCGCCCTGAACACAATGCACGCCGTCGATAGCCTCAATAGGCAAAATATCCAGCCCCACAATGCGCCCCTGTCCTTTCAACAGCCGCTTAACATATTGCAACCAGGCGCCCGGCGCTGCGCCAAGGTCAACCACATTCATACCGGGTCGTATTACATTATCTTTCTGTTGGATTTCCTGTAACTTAAAAACCGCACGCGAGCGAAATCCTTGAATCTGAGCCTGCTTTACAAATTCATCATTAAAATGCTCTTGTAACCACTGATTACTGCTTTTACTTCGCCCCATACCCTTCCGTTTTTAGTGTAAAATTAGCTTTCGAAAATTAAAGGATAAACAGTGAACGCTATCGAAAAAAAGAAACTACGTGCCAACGCACATCGACTAAAACCTCTTGTCACCTTAGGCCAAGCCGGATTAACTGAAGCTGTCATCGCGGAAACAGAAATCACCCTGAACGACCATGAATTGGTAAAAATTAAAATACGAACCAGTGATCGTGAATTACGCAAACAACTCGCCCAGACTCTTTGTCAAAGAACCCGCTCTGAACTGATCCAACAAATTGGCCAGATCGCCGTCATTTACCGAAAAAATCCAAACAATTAAATATATTTAATACTCAGAATTTCGTATTCCTTATCCCCGACAGGGGCTTTAACAATAACAACATCTTCTACTTCTTTACCAATTAATGCCCGAGCAATCGGCGACCCTACGGAAATACGGCCCGCTTTAATGTCCGCCTCATCTTCACCCACAATTTGGTAGGTGACGGTTTCACCACTGTCAATATCTTCAATTTCTACCGTTGCCCCAAAAATAACCTTCCCGCCCGCATTCATTTGCGTCACGTCAATGACTTGCGCATTTGATAACTTACCTTCTATCTCAGCAATGCGACCTTCCGAAAAGCTCTGCTGTTCTCGGGCAGCATGATATTCAGCATTTTCCTTTAAATCACCGTGCTCCCGCGCCTCAGCAATAGCGTTAATTATTCTGGGACGTACGACTGTTTTTAATTCAAACAATTCTGTACGTAATTTTTCGGCACCAGAAACGGTTAACGGAACTTTATTCATAACTCAACTCCACCTAGCTAATTCTCTTTATCTAAAAAAATATTAAAACGTTACTTATACTAATGCCTTATGTAATTCTTGCAAACTATGCACCGTAATGCTATCTAATTCACCCAGACCTAAACACATCGCACGTGCCCCTGCCATGGTTGTAAAATAAGCCACACCGTGCTGTAAGGCAGCTCTACGCATGGTAAATGAATCTGCGATCGCTTTAGCGCCTTCCGTGGTATTAATAATGAGCTGAATCTGATCATTCTTAATCATATCAACGGTATTCGGACGCCCTTGGTTAACCTTATGAACACTCGCACACTCGTAACCTGCCTCCGTGATGACCGTAGCACTCCCCGCTGTCGCAATCAACTTGTAACCCTTAGACACCAACATTCTGGCAATTTCAGATAACGTCGATTTATCCTGATCTTTAACACTGATCAAAACTGTTCCTGACTGATTCAAATGAACACCGGCGGCACGTTGCGATTTTGCAAAAGCCTCACCAAAACTTTCACCCACACCCATCACCTCACCGGTTGACTTCATTTCCGGCCCTAAAAGGGGATCAACACCTGGGAACTTAATAAAAGGAAAAACAGCCTCTTTAACCGAAAAATATTCAGGAACTACCTCTTCCGTGACACCCTGCTCCTTTAAGGAGCGTCCTGCCATACACCGCGCTGCTATCTTAGCCAAGGGATAAGCTGTCGCTTTCGAAACAAAAGGCACGGTCCGAGAGGCTCTCGGATTCACCTCAATAATAAAAATTTCCTCACCCTGAACAGCAAACTGAATATTCATTAAGCCTACCACGCCCAAAGCTTTCGCTAATTTAGCCGCTTGCTGACGCAATTCCTCCTGAACAGGCAAACTAATACTGTAAGGCGGTAAAGAACAGGCCGAATCACCTGAATGCACCCCGGCTTGTTCAATATGCTCCATCAAGCCGCCAATAAGGACCGTCTCGCCATCATAAATAGCATCCACATCCATTTCTACCGCATTACTCAAAAATCGGTCTAACAATACCGGCGACTCATTAGAAACACTAACGGCCTCCTTCATATAGCGCTGCAAGCCTTCTTCATTAAAGACAATCTCCATAGCCCGACCGCCTAAGACATAAGACGGTCTAACAACCAAGGGATAACCTAAATCACGCGCCGCAACAATCGCTTCTTCGACTGATCGCGCCGTCTCATTAGGGGGCTGCTTAAGCTCTAAACGCTCTAACAAGCTCTTAAATCGCTCTCTGTCCTCGGCCAAATCAATAGAATCAGGTGAGGTACCAATAATGGGCACACCTGCGGCTTCTAATGCACGTGCTAACTTTAAGGGTGTTTGACCACCGTATTGAACAATCACGCCTTTAGGCTTCTCTATGGCAACAATTTCGAGCACATCTTCCAAAACCAACGACTCAAAATACAATCGATCAGAGGTATCAAAATCGGTGGAAACCGTTTCTGGATTACAGTTGATCATAATGGTTTCAAAACCATCTTCTCTCAGCGCGAGGGCCGCATGAACACAACAATAATCAAACTCAATCCCTTGCCCCACACGGTTAGGACCACCGCCCAAAATAATAATTTTTTCTTTGCCGGTTGGACGCGCCTCGCATTCTTGTTCATAAGTTGAATACAAATAAGCCGTGTCCGAAGAAAACTCAGCGGCACAAGAATCAATTCTTTTAAATACGGGACGAACACCTAAACGATGTCGCAAATTGAATAGCTCTGATTCTGAACAAGTTAACAATTCAGCCAATCGCAAATCAGAAAAACCCTTACGCTTTAACCGCCAAAGGTCATCATAAGTTAATGCGCTGACATCCTGCCCCTTCAACTGCTGCTCAGAAACAACGAGGTCACTAACTTGCATCAAAAACCAGGGATCTATCCGACTAACCGCATGAATCTTCTCTAACGACCACCCAGCGCGAAATGCATCGGCCACATACCATAGTCGCTCAGGCCCAGGTTGACTAATTTCATGCTGCAAGACCTCTTCTACCTCAGGCAAACTCAAGTCAACAACTTCATTCAATCCTGTCGTTCCGGTTTCCAGTCCACGTAAAGCTTTTTGCAAAGACTCCTGAAAAGTACGGCCAATGGCCATAACTTCACCTACTGACTTCATTTGTGTCGTCAGCCGATCATTTGCCTGCGGAAATTTCTCAAACGTAAACCGAGGCACCTTGGTGACTACATAATCTATCGTCGGCTCAAATGAAGCCGGCGTTGCGCCACCGGTGATTTCATTTTTTAATTCATCCAGGGTATACCCTATCGCTAATTTTGCAGCCACTTTAGCTATAGGAAAACCGGTTGCCTTAGAGGCTAATGCCGAAGAACGCGAGACCCGAGGATTCATCTCAATAACAACCAAACGTCCATCATCAGGGTTTATAGCCACCTGCACATTCGAACCCCCGGTATCAACACCAATTTCACGTAATACCGCCAACGAAACATTACGAAGAATCTGATATTCTTTATCCGTAAGCGTTTGCGCAGGCGCAACCGTTATTGAGTCGCCCGTATGGACACCCATCGGATCAAAATTTTCTATCGAACAAACGATGATGCAGTTATCTTTACGATCTCGCACCACTTCCATTTCATATTCTTTCCAGCCCAAAACAGATTCTTCGATAAGCAACTCATTCGTAGGCGATAAATCCAATCCTCGCATACAAATGTCGACAAACTCTTCTTTGTTATAAGCGATTCCACCGCCACTGCCGCCTAAGGTAAAAGAGGGTCTAATCACCGCAGGATAACCCACGTCTACTAGAATCTCCTGCGCTTGTGCTAAGGTTGATGCAACAGCAGATTTAGGCACATCAAAGCCTATTTTAATCATTGCCTGTTTAAATAACTCTCGATCTTCTGCCTTATCGATTGCCTCTTTACTGGCACCAATCATCTCAACATTAAATTCAGCCAAAACACCATTGCGCTCAAGATCTAAGGCACAATTTAATGCCGTTTGCCCCCCCATGGTTGGCAACACGACATCAGGACGCTCTTTTTCAATAATTTTAGCAACCGTCTGCCAATCGATGGGCTCAATATAAATCGCATCCGCAGTCTGCGGATCGGTCATAATTGTTGCCGGATTAGAGTTAACCAAAATGACTCGGTACCCTTCTTCACGTAAAGCCTTACAGGCCTGCGTCCCTGAATAATCAAATTCACACGCCTGCCCAATAACAATAGGGCCTGCGCCTAACAACAAAATGGATTTTATGTCGGTTCTTTTTGGCATGTTTAATAATTTGAAGTTACAAGCTGAAGGAAATAAATATCAATAAAGGAGGCATTTACTGCTCCATTTTTTCAATGAAACGATCAAAGAAACCTACGACATCGTGAGGCCCTGGACTGGCTTCAGGGTGGCCTTGAAAGCCGAAAGCAGGACAATCAGTATGCTCAATACCCTGCAAACTCCCGTCAAACAAAGAATGATGTGTTGCCACTAAACAATCTGGCAGCGTTGCTTCATCGACAGCAAAACCATGATTTTGACTACTGATCATGACCCGACCGGTCGCCTTTTCCTTGACCGGATGATTTGCACCATGATGACCAAACTTCATCTTTTCAGTCTGTGCACCACTGGCCAATGCCAGCAACTGATACCCTAGACAAATACCAAAAATGGGCACTTTCTCATTAAGAAACTCACGTATCGCAGCAATAGCATAATCACAAGGTTCTGGATCACCCGGACCATTAGAAAGAAAGATACCATCCGGACACATAGCCAAAACATCTGCTGCTGGGGTTGTGGCAGGAACCACTGTCAACCGGCACCCACGATCAACCAACAACCTGAGAATATTACGTTTAACACCAAAATCATAAGCAACCACATGCTTTTGAACGACATTATCTTCTTGATGCCCTTGACCTAATTGCCATACACCCTCCGCCCAAGCATAGCTGCTTTGAACCGAGACCTCTTTAGCTAAATCCATCCCTTTTAACCCCGGGAATTGGCTAATCTGCTGTTCGGCGATTGAAGTATCCACCGCATCACCAGTCATAATACATCCTCGCTGCGCGCCCTTATCTCGTAAAATTCGAGTTAATTTACGGGTATCTATCTCGGCGATGGCAACCACATTATTCTGCTCCAAATAGCGACCAAGACTCATCTCTGACCGCCAATTACTTGCTAATAAGGGTAAATCTCTGATCACCAAACCACTGGCAAAAACTTGGCCCGCCTCGTCATCTTCCGCATTAACCCCCACGTTACCTATGTGAGGATAGGTTAACGTAACCAGTTGACGCGCGTAAGAAGGATCACTTATGATTTCCTGATAACCCGTTAGTGAAGTATTAAAAACCACTTCCCCAACAGTTGTACCTGTAGCCCCCACAGAAACCCCATAAAAACAGGTCCCATCTTCCAAAACTAACAATGCCTTTGTTTTCAAATCTTACCACCTCAAATGCACAAAACGGGAGGGGGTTACACCAACCGACTCCCGTCATACATACTAATATTACTGAATACCGTCTATAGGTGACGATTTTACGAGATATTCGTCTCTGGGTCTATCAGTTTAAAACAGCCCTCATGAATAGAATCAACTACGACCGACTCAAACCTAGAAAACATGACGTCCCTCAGACTCAAATGGTCAACTAAAAAACCTTACTCATTTAAGCCTAAAACATCTTGCATGTCATATAATGCTGGCCGCTTACCGGCTAACCAGACTGCTGCACGAACAGCACCTTTCGCAAACGTCATTCGACTGGTTGCTTTATGGGTTATCTCAATCCGCTCACCGTCATCAGCAAACATAACCGTATGCTCGCCCACAATATCTCCAGCCCTGATCGTTGAAAAACCGATCGTCTGACGGTCTCGCTCATCGCTACGCCCTTCTCGTCCATAAATAGCGTGCTGCTGCAAATCTCTATTGAGCTCTTCAGCTATCACCTCGCCCATCCTGAGTGCCGTACCCGAAGGCGCATCCACTTTATGACGGTGATGTGCCTCAATAATTTCAATATCAACATCATTGCCTAGAACGTTGGCCGCCATGGCTAATAACTTCAGTGACAAATTCACACCGACACTCATATTAGGTGCAAAAACAACCGGGATTTGTTGTGCGGCTTGAGCAATGAGTTCTTTTTGTTCTTCATCAAAACCCGTCGTTCCGATCACGATGGCTTTACCTGCTTGTCGACAGATCGACAAATATTCCATACTGATTTCGGGCAACGTAAAATCAATCACCACATCAACGTTACCCAAGACAGCTGACAAATCATCGGTCACGACAATACCATTTTTCGCCAAGCCGGCCATACTGCCAGCATCTTGCCCTTGACTGCCACTGGACGCTCTAGAGATGGCACCCGTTAGCGCTGTACTGTCATGCAACTGCGTAGCCGCGATTAAGCACTGCCCCATTCGGCCTGATGCCCCGACCACCGCTATTCGCATCATAAAATTACCCTGTTAATTTATCAAAAAACTGCTTTACACCATCAGTCCACCCATGTTCTTGCGGGCTGTGTTTTTTACCCCCTGTCGACAGCGCCTCACCCAAGCCCTCAACCATCGCTTTTTGCTCCTTCGTCAAGCGAACCGGTGTCTCAATAATTATCTGACATAATAAATCACCCGTAGACCCCCCTCGCACAGGCTTGACCCCTTTTCCGCGCAAGCGAAAAGACTTGCCCGTTTGTGACTCGGCAGGAATCTTTAATTTAACTTTGCCATTTAATGTGGGCACTGCTAGTTGTCCACCTAAGCATGCAGTCGCAAAGCTAACCGGCACCTCACAAAATAGATCTGCGCCATCACGTTTAAAAATAGTGTGCGGTTTCACACTCATTTCAACATACAAGTCGCCCGCCGATGCACCTTGCGCACCCGCCTCACCTTCACCGGATAATCGGATGCGGTCGCCCGTATCAACCCCGGGCGGTACTTTAACAGAAAGGACCTTGTTTTCCTGAACCCGACCTTGACCATGACATTTACCACAGGCATCCTTAATCTGCTGACCGGAACCCCGACAACTTGGACAAGTTTGCTGAACAGAAAAGAATCCTTGTTGCATACGAACTTGACCTTGACCATGACAAGTTCCACAAGACACCGGACTGCTGCCTTTACGTGCACCCGAACCACGACACTCACCGCAAGCGACCTTGACTGGAATCTTAATCTTCACCTCGGTTCCGGCCACCGCCTCCTCTAATGTCAACGACATATTGTAAGATAAATCCGAACCGCGACTGGAGTTACCTCTTCGCCCACCGCCAGCACCGAATATATCGCCAAAAACGTCACCAAAAACGTCACCAAAACCAGCATCGCCACCAAAACCGCCCGGCCCTCCGCCCATAGAGCCATCAACACCGGCATGCCCGAACTGATCGTAAGCTGATCGCTTACTCGGATCGGATAATACTTCGTACGCTTCTTTAACTTCTTTAAACTTTATTTCAGCACTGGGATCATTAGTATTCCTGTCCGGGTGAAATTTCATTGCCTTCCGGCGATAGCTTTTCTTAATCTCACTATCACTGGCATTTTTAGCAACATTCAGTAATTTGTAATAATCTTCTTTTGCCATAACGTAACGTAAAGAACCGCTGGCAAAACCAGCGGTTTTTCTATAAATAGTTAATAAATAAAAACAATCTTAATACGCTACAAATATGATGCGCCCTACTAACTTAAGCTAAAACACCCTCACTCATAGCTCAGTAAAATCAGCCGTCCTTCTTCTCATCTTTAACTTCTTCAAACTCAGCATCAACGACATCTTCAGTTGATTCCGCATTCGCGCCCGCGCCCGATGAGTCCGGACCTGAATCATCATCAGACCCTTCCGCTTTTTGTGCATAAGCACGTTCTGCTAATTTACCAGAAAGCTCTGTTAATGCCGTTGTTTTAGCTTCAATAGCTTCTTTATCATCGCCTTTAATCGCTTCTTGCAAATCATTCACAGCCGTCTCTATCGCTGCTTTTTCATCGCCTTGAACTTGATCTGCCAATTCCTCAAGTGATTTTTCAACCGCATTGATCATCGACTCTGCTTGATTTCTTACCGCAACCAATTCTGTTAGTTTACGATCCTCATCGGCATGAATCTCGGCATCTTTAAGCATACGGTCAACATCTTCATCCGACAACCCACTCGATGCTTTAATAATGACCGACTGCTCTTTACCCGTTGCTTTATCTTTAGCTGAAACATTCAAAATGCCATTCGCATCAATATCAAAAACAACGTCAATTTGCGGTGTTCCCCGAGGTGCTGGCGGAATATCAGCCAAGTCAAATCGCCCTAATGATTTATTGCCTGATGCGACTTCACGCTCACCTTGCAGAACATGAACTGTCACCGCTGTTTGATTATTTTCTGCCGTTGAAAAAACTTGTGAGGCATTCGTAGGAATGGTTGTATTCTTATCAATCAACTTAGTCATAACACCGCCCATGGTTTCAATACCCAACGACAATGGCGTTACATCTAACAACAAGACGTCTTTAACGTCCCCGCCTAAAACACCGGCTTGAACTGCGGCACCCAAAGCAACCGCTTCATCTGGATTAATATCCTTACGCGGCTCTTGACCAAAAAAGTTCTCAACCAATTCCTGAACTTTAGGCATTCTGGTTTGACCACCCACCAAAATAACATCACTGATATCTTTAGCAGATAAACCGGCATCTTTTAGTGCAATCTCACACGGCTTTCTAGTCCGCTCAATCAAATCTTCAACTAAAGATTCTAATTTTGCACGCGTCAATTTAACATTTAAATGTTTAGGCCCTGTCGCATCAGCCGTAATATAAGGTAAGTTAATATCCGTTTGCTGACTAGACGATAATTCTATTTTCGCTTTCTCAGCCGCTTCTTTTAGACGCTGTAACGCGAGAGGGTCATTATGTAAATCCATTCCATTTTCTTTTTGGAACTCATCTGACAAATAATCTATAACGCGTAAGTCAAAGTCTTCCCCGCCTAAGAAGGTATCGCCGTTAGTCGACAACACTTCAAACTGGTATTCACCTTCAACCTCAGCAATTTCAATTAATGAAACATCAAACGTTCCGCCTCCAAGATCATAGACGGCAATCGTCATATCACCTTTAGGCTGATCTAAACCAAAAGCCAATGCGGCAGCTGTCGGCTCATTAATAATACGTTTAACGTCCAAGCCAGCAATTCGGCCTGCATCTTTCGTAGCTTGACGTTGAGAATCATTAAAATACGCAGGAACAGTAACTACCGCTTCTTTTACTTCTTCACCTAAAAAAGCCTCAGCATCTTTCTTCAACTTCATTAAAACGCGCGCTGAAACCTCAGGTGCAGCAATTTTTTTGCCGTTTCCTTCAACCCAAGCGTCACCATTTTCTGCTGCAACAATCTTATACGGCACCATATTAATGTCTTTCTGGACGATATCATCTTTAAATCGACGCCCAATTAACCGCTTAATTGCAAATAAAGTATTTGTCGGGTTAGTGACCGCCTGACGTTTTGCAGACTGTCCCACCAACACCTCATCATCACTAGAAAATGCCACAACCGATGGGGTTGTACGAGACCCTTCACTGTTTTCTATAACACGTGGCTTCCCATTTTCTAATACCGCCACACAAGAATTTGTGGTCCCAAGGTCAATACCTATAATCTTTGCCATTTATTTCTCCAAACTTAATTTAACTATTTTTGAACGACTTAACTCTCAATATGAGGTTGTTTTTCTGATTTTCAATCAGAATTACCATTCTCTTCATTTTTTTCGACTTCAGCACTCGCAGCTTTTGCAACAATCACCATAGCGGCTCGTAAAATACGACCATTCAACAAATACCCTTTCTGAAATACCTCCACCACGGTATTCGGCTCAACATCAGTACTTTCTTGCATTGAAATCGCCTGATGCTGCTCTGGGTTAAACCTCTCTCCCACAGGATCAACTGTTTCTATATTGAACTTACTAAAAACCGACTGAAACTGCTTTAAAGTCAGCTCATTACCTTCACGAATTTTTGCTATCCCAGGGCTACTTTCAGTAGCCGCTTGCAACCCAAGTTCCAAACTATCTATCACTGTCAGCAATTCTTTGGCAAAATCAACTAATGCAAACTTATGCGCATTTTCTATATCTTTCTGACTGCGACGTTTAATATTCTCCATCTCAGCCTGAATCCGCAAAACCTTATCCCAGTTGCTTGCCGCTTCTTCCTGTGCTGTTACTAACTGCTGCATCAATTCATCAACAGAAACCTGCGACACTGACTCATCTTCACTGTCTGGTGCATCAGAAGCAGTGCTGTCGGCACCGGTTTCTAATGTATTATTTTCATCCTGCAAAACGGCAGACTCTTCAATTTCAGAAACATCCTGATCTGTATTCATACTATTACTAACTCCACTTTCTACGACCTGTTCATTATAAAAACTCAACCCATTGTCCCCACCCACGCATGGCCAGGAAAACAAGGTAATCCACGGTATCTATGGCTTTAAATATCGGACTAATCCACTTGCACTGACTTTAAGATGGGGACGAAGATTTCTGATTCAAGACCGAACCCAATAATTTTGCAGTGACATCGACAAAAGGAATGACCTTTTCATATGCCATGCGAGTCGGTCCAATAACCCCAAGCACCCCGACTACTTCATCATTAATAGAATAAGATGAGGTCACCAAACTACACTTATCAAACACTTTATAGCCGGACTCTTCACCAATATAAATCTGCACACCGTCACTATCGAGGCATTGATCTAACAAATGAATAACACTTCTTTTTTGACTAAAAGCATCAAATAAGCCCTTAAGATTAGTCATATCTGATAATTCTGAAAAACCCATCAAATTAGTTTCACCGGAAATAATGCAATCTTCTTCCGGTTGTTCTTTGTAAATAGCCTCTTTTGCCATATCAACGACTTCTTGCATAGCCAGATTAATTTGCGCATGGTCCTCATCCAGTCCTTTAAGCAAAGCCTCACGCACCGCTGACAACGGCCTACCTTCAAAAACCGAATTCAAATAATTAGCGGCTTGCTGCAACTCGGCAGTTTCAAATTTACGAGACGTATAAATAATCTGATTATGGACCTCTTGTTGATTGGTTACATAAATCACCAAAACACGGCGATCAGACAAGGCCAAAAACTCTATATGTGAAAAAGTGACACTTTCCTGCCTAGGAAGCGTCACAACACCCGCCATATGAGTGAAATTAGACAACATTTTCGAAGCATTACCAATAATATCAGCGACATTATCAGGATTTAAACCAAAACCATCCCGAAACTCCTTAACCTCCTGATTTCTAATGGGTTTGACCGTTAATAACGAATCAATAAACAAACGATACCCTGAAACTGTCGGTACGCGACCGGCTGAGGTATGAGGCGAATGAATAAGACCTAAGTCTTCCAAGTCCGCCATAACATTGCGTATTGTCGCAGGACTTAAGTCCAAAGCACTGTCTTTTGACAACACCCGAGAACCAATGGGCTGCCCTTCACTAATGTATTTCTCCACCAATGACTTTAATAACTGCAATGATCGCTTATTTAAATCCGACAACGCTACGCTACCCCACCCAAAAAAATAGCACTCTACCAAAGAGAGTGCTAACTAACTTGTGAAGAATAAGCAGTAAGACGGTCGATGTCAATGATGTTTGACCAAAAATAAAGAAAAAATAATCATCCTAAGCCTCAGCAACCACCATTCAAATAACTCACTAATCTAAAATTTTAATTGGGTTGCTTAGGTATTTTGTATAGACTAGTCAGCAAATTTCTTTTTTCCTCACCGTTTACATGCTGTCTCAGTTTAAAAAAATAGGCATTCTTGGCAAACCCAGCGACCCTAGCATTGCCGCCACTTTAGATATTCTTTGTCGATTTCTTGACGCCAATAACCATCAAGTCTTTATTGACAGCAATAGCGCTCAATTTGTCAATAACACATTAGCAAGCCCCTGCGAGCTTAAGAACTTAGGCGAAAAGGTCGATCTATTAATCGCTGTAGGAGGCGATGGTACTTTTTTAACCGGTGCCAGAACAATAGCCCTCCATAACATTCCACTCATTGGTGTAAATCTGGGTCGCCTCGGCTTTTTAGTCGATATTTCACCCGAAGAATTGACCTCTAACCTCATTCCAATTTTAAATGGCAAATTTATAAAAGAAGAACGCTATCTTCTACGCACTAAAGTCATTCGCAATGGCGAAACCATTCATGAAGATACCGCCGTCAATGAAGTCGTAGTCCACCGCTGGGTAACCCCGAGCATGATTGAAATAATCACCAAAATTAATGGTGTTTATTTAAATTCCCAACGCTCAGACGGACTTGTGATCTCTACACCGACAGGCTCAACGGCTTACGCGCTTTCCGCAGGCGGCCCGATCTTACACCCGGCCTTGAATGCACTTGTACTGGTACCACTCAACCCGCACACCTTAACTAATCGACCCATTGTTATTAATGATGATGCTGAAATAGAACTCAGCTTTTGTCAGACCAAACAAATCAATGCGCTCGTCACCTGTGATAGCGTCGAGATTCCTGAAGTACTTATCAGTGACAAAATTCTCATCAAAAAAGAGCCCAACCCAATAACCATTTTGCACCCAGAGCAACATGAGTTTTTTCACATCCTACGTGAAAAACTAGACTGGAGTGCGGGTTATCATAACTAGCTAAAAAGCAATGCTACAAAACATCAAGATAATAGATTTAGCGGTTGTTGAGTCACTGGATTTAAACCTTGACCACGGTATGTCAGTCCTCACTGGAGAAACCGGCGCTGGAAAATCAATCCTTCTCACCGCAGTCGGGTTAGCTCTCGGTGACCGAGCCGACTCTGATTACATTCGGCCAGACTGCAAACGCGCAGAAATTAATCTTGAATTTGATATTACAGACGCCCTCATCGCCCAAAAGTGGCTTGAAGAGAATGATCTTGACGACGACCAACAATGCTTAATAAGGCGCGTCATTAGTCATGTTGGGCCCTCAAAATCGTACATTAACAATCGCCCGGTGACCTTACAGTTATTGCAACAACTCAGTAAAAATCTCGTTGAAATTCACGGCCAACATGCCCACCTAAAACTACTACAACCCGAAGAACAACGCAGTTTATTAGACGCTTTTGCCAATACAAGTGCGCTTGCCAGTGATCTTGCTTCACTCCACCAAAAATGGCATACGACAAACGATAACATAAATAACCAACGCAAAGATCAACAGCAATTCGCTGAACGCACCGAACTGTTGCAATTTCAACTCAATGAATTACAACAACTTGATCTGGAACACTTTGATTATGAAAAAATCAATACTGACCATGCTCGACTCGCCAATATTGAGCAAATCTTATCAACGGGTCAGGAACAACTCCATAACTTATTTGAAAACGAGCAGCAATCAGCCATTGCCATTATCAACCAATCACTAACAAAACTCTCTCCGCTTCTTAATATAGCTCCTGATCTGGAAGAAATAACAACACTATTAACCGACGCTCAACTACAAGTTTCAGAAGCCTCACAAAGCCTCAACCGTTTCCTTGAAGCCCAAGAAATCGATCCACAAAAGCTCATAAACCTAGAAGAACAATTAGACATTATCCATACTTTATGTCGAAAACATGCCATTAGCCCCGAAGAAATACCACTCAAAGCAGAACAACTCAGCACAGAACTCAACACTTTAATTGAAAATGATAACCAAATTGAGCACTTAATTACCACCCTAACCGATCTTGAGTCACAATATCACCCGCTAGCCGACAGACTTACTGAACAACGACAAAAAGGAGCCACTGAACTACAGGCGATCATCACCTCAATCATAAAAAACTTAGGCATGGATCACGGTGAATTTATGATCGAATGTACCCCATTACCAACCCATAGCCTCTCCGCGCATGGCAAAGAAAATATCACCTTTCTCGTTAGCCCAAACCCTGGGCTCCCGGCTAAATCGATAGCAAAAATAGCATCGGGCGGTGAATTATCACGTATCAGCCTTGCTATTCAAGTTGCCACCAGTCATGACAAAACAATTCCTACCATGATTTTCGATGAAGTCGATTCGGGCATTGGCGGCAGTGTTGCTGAAATTGTTGGTCAACGACTACGCCAACTGGGGAAAAAACGTCAAGTTATTTGCGTAACTCATCTACCTCAAGTTGCCGCACAATCACACCACCATTTGTTTGTTTCCAAAGAACATAGCATCGATGTAACCGCCTCCAACATCACCGCACTCACAACAAAGCAACGGATCGAGGAAATTGCCCGTATGTTAGGCGGCATTACGATTACCCAACAAACCTTAGCGCATGCTGAAGAAATGCTACAAGGCAACTCCGAGTAACTTTTATAAGTACCACTAAACACCAAACTCATTGATTTTATTGACACAATAATAATTTTGCATATTATCGTATATTGAAGCATCTCTTTTTGTTTAGTGTCAGTAGTGTACTAAAAAGATAACCTTACCGCCTCCGAAGTAGCCAGACTTTGTACATCGTACAAACATTTTAGACTATGAGCCACCTAATTTAAGAGACAGATTAATTCATTGATTTCGTGCGTTGCGTTGTTTAATTATTTACCGCTGATTGAGTATTTGTGCGCCCCAACCATAAAATACATCTACGAGCATTAGATTATTCAAGGATAGTAAAGACTAGTGCATATAAAATTTAAAACTAAATAATTCTTCTACTCATAAAAGGAGTTAAAATATTACTCGTAATTAACTTAATAAAGGAATATTCGATTTGGCTTTTAATTGTAAATTATGTTCAATGAATGTGGCTATGAGCTTGCAAGTGGCTGATGCCAAATCCGGGGGGACTCTTCCCATATCTCTTTGCGAACATTGTGGTTTAGTACAGCAAACAAATATCCCCTTAGAGGATGAGCTAAAAGTTTATTATTCCCATCATTACCGACAAGACTATAAAAACACATATTCACCCAAACTGAAACATGTCAGAAGAGCTGGTTTGGTAGCAATTGAAAGAATTAACTTCTTAAACGAAAACTTAAATGCCCCGCGTAAGCTAAAATTACTGGATATTGGTGCTGGTGGAGGAGAATTTGTATATCTCTCAGGGAAGAGCGGTTTTAATTCATGCGGAATTGAGCCCAATAAAGGCTATTCAGACTACGCAAAAGAAGAATACGGAATTGATGTTAAAACCCAAATGTTAGATGAGCTCAGTTCTGGTTCGGCTGATATTGTGACAATATTTCATGTTTTTGAACATATGGCTAAACCTGAAGCCGCAATGAAAAAAATTGCCGAAATTTTGACTGATGACGGGCTTCTTTTTGTTGAAGTTCCGAATATCCTTACTAAAAATTCCTCTCCGCATAATATTTTCTTCAAAGCACACCTTTTCTACTACAGCCAGTCTTCCTTAGTATCAGCGGCAAGCCAATATTTTGACCCCTTAAAAATTGAAAGTGGTTACAATTTACGTATACTCTTTAAAAAGAAAAAACAGTTTCTTTCAGCGCCTGTTTTCCCTGAAAGTCACGACGTTACGTTTACTAAGCAAAGAATTTCTGAGAAAGGCTGGCTTGAATATTTATTTGTTGGCGAGGGTATCTTCAAGCCGTTTAAAAAGATCACACAAATAATTACAGAAAAACGCATTAAGAGTATTTCCCCTAAGGAACTGTTAGATAATTTATTGATTTAGTCGCTCTGGGTTTTCCTGATCGTTGATTTTCAATCTTTTTTTAAACACTGAAAAAAATCAAAATGTCATAATTATCGATAGGAATGGCATGCGAAAGGCTATACGGCAACCTAAATATAATCATAAATAATTGATTTATAAGGTGTTATTGTAGCATTTCCCAATACTGAAGAAATACTACAAAACAGTTCGAGGTAAGACTTATAAGCGATGACCAAAGGGTAATGACACTAACTGCTTTACAACAAAAAGTCTGGTCACATAACGCATGAATAGCACCATGAATAAAGATCATTTAACCATTTTAACCAGATACCATACTGTCCTCTCCTCTGGTGCCTTACTCTATTAGGAGATATTCATGGCGGCATGACCTAAAATAATAGCTGTTAAACAGAGTCAACAAGAGTGACTACTCACGCATCCAATGAGTCATTTACCGCAACTGAGGCGGTTCATGAGCAGTATGGGTACAAAGCTCTCGTAAGATACCGTCACTGAGACCATAGACACAGCCATGAACAGAAAGGTTAGCATCTTTCTTCCAAGCATTTTGAACCACCGTGGTATGACATACATTTCGCACTTGTTCCTGTACATTCAATTCACACAATTTATCAAAACGCTCATCGTCATCAAGTTGACTCAATTGTTCTGAATTCAACCGCTGAACATTTTTGATGTGTCCCAACCAGTTATCAATCATGCCGTGATCCCCTCCGTCTAAGACAGCCTTAATACCTCCACAGCCATAATGACCACAAACAAGGATATGCTCTACTTCCAGAACCTCAACCGCATACTGTATAACTGAAAGGCAGTTCATATCAGAATGCACCACAATATTTGCGATATTACGATGAACAAATACCTCACCCGGGGGCAAATCGAGAACCTGAGTAGCAGGTACCCGACTATCAGAACAGCCAATCCAAAGATACTTAGGTGTTTGCTGTTGCGCTAATTTTGCAAAAAAATCTGGATTTTTTTCCTTCATTCTTCTTGCCCATGCGGCATTCTTGTCCAAAATATTTTTTATATTTGCCATAATTCAACCATACCTCCTACAATTGCTTCTAATAAAAAGACATAAAATCATCCCCCTCGCACCTTATTTCATCACCACCTCAAACTCAATCACATGCAAAGGAACGCCATCCTCATTGATTAACTCAACCACCCAAGAGCCTGTTGAATAAGCCGTCAGCAGTTTACTGGTATAAGTCCGCCACCGATCACCCAAAATAACTTTCTTTTTTTCAAAAATAACCTTCCCCTTACGTTTCCATCTATGCGAAACCGTCTGACCTTTCATCCCGCTTAATTCAGTAAAATAAAACACCCCTACCGCGAAATCCTTATTCACCTTGACCGGCTGTTCAACCTGCCCAAAAGGCTCTCGATTGGCCACGCCTTGCGCCAACCGCGCCCGGGTCACTCCACGCGGCCATTCTGCCTTGACCGCCGGCGCTCTTTTTTGTTTGACTGTCAAATGGGTATTTTCCTGCTTAGCTTGACCGCCCAGCCCTTGCTTTTGAATGTTTCGGGGACTACTGATCGGCTCAATAGCTTGACGGATCACAACAGGTGCATTTCTTGGAACCTCTGCAGCCGTTTCTGAAGCCGTATCAGAACCTGTAAATATCCCATAAAAAACAAACACCAGTACTAACAACAAACCAGCCACTAAAGCAAGACGACCATAATTCCATTCCGTCACCATTCGATGCGGCGATTCAATATTAGTATTTGTGTTATTTTTGGCTAAATTAACCCTTATTACTACCGGCTTTTTATTTTCTGGCATGGCATCCTCAATTATGCACAAATTTTTAATAACACACTGCTTAAAAAAACATGTAAGACGAACAAAATATGATAGGTTGTTAATGTATCATTTTAAAAATGAAAATGGGTGGCTATATTGACTTTCACGCTAAAAGGTTCTCATGGATAACTGGCTACAAAAATTTCAATCGACGTCAGCGCTCAATGGTAGTAACGCGTCCTATATTGAAGCCCTTTATGAACAATACCTGACCGACCCAACGTCGGTTTCCAACGCATGGCAGCAAACCTTCAAAACAATCAAAGGTAATACTAAAACGGACAACAGACACGGTCCTATTTTAGAATATTTCAGCACACTGAGTACATTACCGCCCCAAAAAAGAAATACCAATGCACAAAAACAAAACACCCTAAACAACCCAAAACAAGCGGCCGTTGACAAACTCACCCATTACTATCGAAAACACGGCCACCGAATCGCTGCCACCAATCCACTCCAGCCGATCCCTGAACCCGACTCTGGTTTCAATATTACCACCTATGGCCTTAATGAATCCGACCTAGACTGTTATTTCTCCTCAGACCTCGTAGCCAACGAAAACCAACTCACTTTAAAAACCATTCTTGCCCATTTAAAGGCAGTGTACTGCCAAAGCATAAGTGCTGAGTACTTGCATATTGTTGACCCTAAACCCTCTGACTGGGTCAGGATTCACCTTGAACACAACACTCTTCATATTGATAACGAAAGAAAAATCGCACTATTAAAAACATTAACTGCCGCAGAAGGTATTGAAAAACACTTACACCAAAAATATATCGGTCAAAAAAGGTTTTCCCTCGAAGGCGGTGAAAGTTTAATCCCGTTACTGGATGAACTTATTCAGCAAGCAGGCTGCCAACACGTAAACCAAATTGTTTTAGGCATGGCACACCGTGGCCGCCTTAATGTTCTCACTAACATTTTAGGAAAAAGCCCCGGACTTTTATTTGAAGAATTTGAAAATCTACCCAGCAAACTGGCCTCCAGTAATGCGGGTGATGTTAAATACCACCAGGGCTTTTCTTCCAATATTTCCACCCCTGGCGGCGCTGTACATCTATCCCTAGCCTTTAACCCGTCCCACTTGGAAATCATCAGCCCCGTAGTGATGGGTTCTACCCGTGCCCGACAAGATCGTTATGATAAAAACCAACCCGCTCATGTATTACCGATTGTCATCCACGGGGATGCCGCCTTTGCCGGCCAAGGGGTTGTGATGGAGACCCTGAACATGTCTGCTACACGCGCGTACACCACAGCAGGAACCATTCATATTGTTATCAACAATCAAATAGGCTTTACCACCAGCCATCCCTTAGATGCACGCTCAACATTGTATTGCACTGATATTGCTAAAATTATTCAGGCTCCTATTTTTCATGTGAACGGTGACGACCCGATTGCGGTACTAAAAATCACCCAAATAGCCCTTGCTTTTCGCATGCATTTTCATAAAGATGTTGTGATTGATCTGATCTGTTACCGACGCCACGGTCATAACGAAGCCGACGAACCTGCTGTCACCCAACCGTTAATGTATCAAACCATTCGCCAGCACCCCACTACACTCAAAATATTTACCGAACAATTAATACAACACAATATTATCAGCCCCGAACAAACCATCAAAATGGCTGCGAACTATGAGTTATCACTAAAAAATAATAAAGAAGTCTCAAGACCCCGATTAAGCGACAACTCCTATTCATACACGACCCAATGGGATAAATATTTCAATAACCCCTGGGATACTGACTGCGAAACCCACGTTTCATTACAAGTCCTGAATCACTGCCACCAGCAACTATTAAAACTTCCCGGTGAATTTAAAGTTCACCCCGTTGTTGCCAAAATGATGTCCCGGCAAAGTCAAATGATAGCGGGGACAGTCCCCATTGACTGGGGCTTTGCCGAAAACATGGCTTACGCCACCTTAGTCCTAGCCCATGAAAATATCCGTCTCTCCGGTCAGGATGTTGGCCGTGGTACTTTTGCACACCGCCACGCTATATTACATGACCAAAACAATGGCCATTATCATATCCCACTACAACATATCGATAAGAATCAGGGCCAATTTGAGATTTATGACTCACTACTCTCAGAAGCCGGCGTATTAGCATTCGAGTATGGCTACAGCACAACGACACCGAACACGCTGGTCATTTGGGAAGCCCAATTTGGCGATTTTGCCAATGAAGCACAAGTCGTTATTGATCAGTTCATCAGCTCTGGCGAAAGCAAATGGAACCGACTCAGCGGTCTTGTCATGCTTCTCCCCCATGGCTTTGAAGGTCAAGGTGCCGAACATTCATCCGCTCGGCTCGAACGCTTTTTACAACTGTGCGCTGACAAAAACATCCAAGTCTGCGTCCCCACCACACCGGCACAAATATTCCATTTACTACGCCGTCAACAACTGCGTCTGGTCAGAAAACCTCTTATCATTATGAGCCCCAAGAGCCTGCTCCGGCATAAACAGGCCACATCTACACTTAAAGAACTAACCGATGGTACTTTCATGCCTCTTATTTCTGACGCCTGCCCAGATCACTGCAACAAAATTGAGAAACTTATCTTATGTTCTGGAAAAATCTATTATGATTTGGCCCGTGAAAAACAAAAAATTAAGTCACCGCATCTACTACTGATCCGAATCGAACAACTTTACCCCTTCCCGGCCGAGGCCCTCTCTGAACAACTCGAACAATACCCCAACTTAACAGAGCTTGTTTGGTGTCAAGAAGAGCCCCGTAACCAAGGCTCATGGAATCAGGTTAAACACCGACTCAGAAAAATTGTCTCCCGTCGATTCCCTGTTAATTATGTCGGTCGTCCGCCTTCAGCTGCCCCTGCAGCCGGGAATTATGCTAACCATCACAAACAACAAGCGACCGTTATCAACAAAGCATTAACTCATGCTACAACCATTCAACAACGCTTATGATTATTCAAATAAAAGTCCCGACTCTTCCTGAATCAATTTCTGATGCAACGCTGATCAGTTGGCAAAAAGAAATTGGTGTGCCTATCATTAAAGGCGAAAGCTTAATCGACTTAGAAACCGACAAAGTTGTTATGGAAGTGCCTGCACCTGAATCCGGCCACTTAACTCATATTTTTAAAGAAAATGGCGCTACCGTTACGGGTGGTGAAATCCTTGCCACTTTCGAATCAATAACGCCTACAGAAATCAGCACCACTATTGAAGCTAACAAAAAACACGAGTATTCGGACCCTTCTGAATTGAGCCCTGCAATCAGGCGCATTGTTCTCGAAAAACAACTGAATACCAAGCAAATAAAAGGCACTGGAAAACACGGACATCTCACCATGCAAGATATCCAAGATCACCTTAAAAAAGATGACCACCGCCCTGAAACCAAGACACCGATTACGACTCGTCTCAACAACGATGAAGTGAGTGCAAATAGCCATGAAACCCGCCCTCAGAAACGGGTCGCCATGAGTCGACTACGCGCTAAGATTGCCGAGCGTTTATTACAAACCCAACAACACTCTGCCACACTCACAACCTTTAATGAAATTAACATGGCCAGCGTCATCGCTATTCGCAACGAATATAAAAGCCACTTTCAGGACCAATACGGGGTGAAACTCGGCTTCATGTCCTTTTTTATCAAAGCTGCTACAGAAGCCTTAAAGCAATACCCTATTATCAATGCCAGCGTTGATAACAATGACATTATTTACCATGGCTTTTACGATATCGGCGTCGCCGTTTCTTCCCCCAGAGGTTTAATCGTCCCCGTTTTACGTGACACTGATCAATTGAATTTCGCACAAATTGAAAAAGAAATCGCAACCTTTGCCCAACAAGCCAACGATGGTACTATTGCTTATGAAGACCTGATCGGCGGCACTTTTACCGTGACCAATGGTGGAACCTACGGTTCATTGTTATCAACACCATTACTAAACCCCCCACAAAGCGCTATTCTAGGTATGCATACCATTAAGGAACAAGCGGTTATAGAAAAAGGAGAAATCGTTATCCGGCCGATGATGAACGTAGCGCTTTCTTATAATCACTGCCTGATTGATGGTCGTGATGCGGTGCTCTTTTTAAAGGCTATCATCGCTAATTTAGAAACCCCAGAAAAACTACTGCTTAATCTCTAACGCGCTACTATTCCACGGTTAAACCATCCACGCGTTTAAAGCCTTGCGGTAAAAATAAGCCCCGACGTGCCCGGTTACCACCGTAATGCTCAATATCGACTGCTTTCAATTTTAAATGTCGTTTCCCTGAAAGGATTTTCATCGTCTGCCCATACTCACCTGATATCACGCCGACAAACAACAGCGCATCGACTTTAGCCATCAGATCCTTAGTCGGAATCTGTATCAGTTTATTACCTTTACCACGTGTTAATGCCGGCAATTCGTCAACAGGAAAAATCAATAACCGCCCTTGCTGGGTCACTGCAACCACCTTATCAATTTCATGATAGATACGCGCCGGCCTCAAGATACCGGCGCCTTCCGGCAATGTTAATAACACCTTCCCGGCTCTGTTTTTAGTGGTTAACTCTTTTAATTGCACCCGAAACCCGTAGCCCGCACTACTTGCTAACAAATACCAATCTTCTGGATTACCGGCTAAGACCGTGGTAAACAAAGAGCCGGCGGGCGGGTTAAACCGTCCGGTCAAAGGCTCTCCCTGACTTCGGGCAGAAGGTAAATCATGCGCACTGGTCATATAACAACGCCCAAGTGAATCTAAAACATAAACAGGCTGGGTCGTTCGTCCTAAAGCCGTATGTAAACAACTATCGCCCGCACGATAATTTAAGGTTTGTGGGTTAATATCATGGCCTTTAGCAGCACGGACCCAGCCTTTTTGAGATAACACAATAGTCAAAGGGTCATTAGCAATCAATAATGACGTATCCAAGACTTGTGATGCCCCCCGCTCAATAACCGGTGACCGCCGATCATCTCCAAACTTTTCGACATCACTTTCAATCTCTTGCTTGATGAGTTGTTTCAATAACACACTTGATGCCAGAGTATTCTCCAAATTTTCCCGTTCAGTTTGTAATTGCTCTTGCTCACCCTTAATTTTAATTTCTTCCAGTTTCGCCAAATGACGCAATTTTAAATCTAAAATGGCATCTGCCTGAATTTCAGACAAATTGAATCGAGCCATTAAAACTAATTTAGGTTCATCCTCATAACGAATAATACTAATCACTTCATCAATATTAAGAAAGGCAATCAACAAACCATCGAGAATATGTAATCGCGCTAAGACCTTATCTAGGCGCACCTGTAATCGCCTACGAACCGTGGCAGTTCTAAAGGTCAGCCATTCCGTCAGAATTTCCTTAATATTTTTAACTTGCGGACGACCATTCAGCCCGATCATATTCAAATTAACCCGATAAGTCTTTTCCAAATCGGTGGTTGCAAAGAGATGCGACATCACCTCATCGACATCAACGCGTTTTGAACGAGGTACAATTAACAATCGCGTCGGTGTTTCATGGTCTGATTCATCACGGAGATCTTCAATCATCGGTAATTTCTTAGCCAACATCTGCCCGGCTATCTGCTCGAGCAACTTCGCACCAGAAACCTGATGCGGCAAAGCTGTCACAATGATATTACCGTCTTCAAGCTCATATTTAGCACGCATTCTTATCGAACCGTTACCGTGAATATACAGCTTTCGGATATCAGCCCGCGGCGTAATAATTTCTGCTTCCGTCGGATAATCAGGACCTTTAATATAATCAAAAAGCATTTCTAAGGGGGCGTCAGGGTTATCTAACAAAGCAATGCAAGCATTCGCCACTTCTCGCAGATTATGCGGCGGAATATCCGTAGTCATCCCGACAGCAATCCCCGTTGTCCCATTCAATAAAATATTCGGCAATCGATCCGGTAATAAAAGAGGCTCTTGTAACGTCCCATCAAAATTAGCTGTCCATTCGACGGTACCTTGCCCTAATTCACTTAATAATGTCTGCGCATAGGCTGTCAACCGTGACTCCGTGTAACGCATGGCGGCAAATGACTTAGGGTCATCGGGCGACCCCCAGTTTCCTTGCCCATCAACTAGCGGATAACGGTATGAAAATGACTGCGCCATCAACACCATCGCTTCATAGCAGGCGGTGTCTCCATGCGGGTGGTATTTCCCTAAGACATCACCGACCGTGCGCGCTGACTTTTTGTATTTGGCCAAGGCCGATAAGCCCAATTCACTCATCGCATAAATAATCCGCCGTTGAACCGGTTTTAAGCCATCGGCAACATTAGGCAAGGCGCGGTCCAAAATGACATACATGGTGTAATCCAAATAGGCCTTCTCGGTGAATTCCTGGAGCGGTAAGCGCTCAAAGTTTTCCTGAATTTCCATTATTTCAAAACATCCGTATTAAAAATAAAACCGCTATACATCGGCCATATTACCCTTTTCCTCTAACCAATTGCGTCGGTCCTGAGAACGTTTTTTTGCTAATAACAAGTCCATCATTTCGGTGGCAAGGGTTTCGGCCTCAACAGTCAATTGCACCAAGCGACGCGTATCAGGATTCATGGTTGTTTCCCGTAATTGCAAAGGATTCATTTCACCCAGCCCTTTAAAGCGTTGCACATTGATGGGCCCCTTCAATTTATCTATTTTAATGCGATCTAAAACCCCTTGACGCTCGGCATTATCCAGAGCATAAAAAACGACTTTGCCGACATCAATCCGATATAACGGCGGCATTGCGACAAAAATATGACCGGCATTAATGACGGCTCTAAAGTGCTTGTAAAATAATGCACAAATCAAGGTAGCAATATGATTACCGTCAGAATCTGCATCCGCCAAAATACAGACTTTCCCATAACGCAAATTAGACAAATCATCTGAGCCAGGATCCACACCCAATGCGACAGCAATATCATGTACTTCCTGCGAAGCCATGACTTGCATTGAGTCAACCTCCCAGGTATTTAATATTTTCCCTCGTAGCGGCATTATCGCCTGAAATTCGCGGTCCCGTGCCTGCTTCGCTGAGCCACCAGCCGAGTCCCCTTCCACTAAAAACAACTCTGTCCGCGTCAAATCCTGCGCTGAACAATCGGCTAATTTACCGGGTAAGGCAGGCCCTGACGTCACTTTCTTGCGCACAATTTTCTTACTGGATTTGAGCCGTTTCTGTGCACTTGCAATAATAATGTCTGCAATCTCTTCACCAATACGCGGGTGTTGATTCAGCCACAGACTAAAAGTATCCTTCGCAATCCCTGAAATAAAGACCACACATTCTCTCGAACTCAACCGTTCCTTCGTTTGACCTGAAAATTGTGGATCTTCGAGCTTGACCGATAAAATAAAATGACACCGATCCCAAACATCTTCAGGCGCAATCTTTACCCCCCGAGGCAATAATGATCGAAACTCACAAAACTCTCGAATCGCTTCTGTGAGTCCGGCACGCAAACCATTCACATGGGTTCCGCCTAAAGGCGTCGGCACTAAATTGACATAACTTTCCGCAGTTCCCTCTGAACGCGCCTCACCCAACCAGGTAACCGCCCACTCAACAGTTTCATGGTCGCTAGCCTGTGCTTGCATAAAAGGCGGTTCGGGAACACATTCTGCTACACCTATTTGCTCCAGCAAATATTCTTTTAAACCATCCTGATAACACCACTGCCATTGCTCTTGGCTTGCTTCCACATTTAAATTAATTTGCAAACCGGGACAAAGAACCGCTTTAGCCTGTAAGACATGCTTTAATTTAACAACGGAAATATTACAACTATCAAAATAACGTCCATCCGGCCAAAACCGAACCGCACTGCCGGTGTTATTACGACCTATTGTATCGACTTGCGCTAACTCAGTTTGCTTGTCACCGTTAGCAAAATCCATTTGATAAACTCCGCCTCCCCGCTTAGTTTCCACTTCTAAACGCAATGACAGAGCATTAACCACCGAGACACCAACCCCATGTAAGCCACCCGAAAACTGATAATTTTTATTAGAAAATTTACCCCCAGCGTGTAACCGTGTCAGAATTAACTCAACCCCTGAAATACCATGTTCCGGATGAATATCAACCGGCATTCCACGACCATTATCAGTCACTTCAACACCGCCATCAGCCCGTAACTTAACACCAATAGTGGTTGCAAACCCTGCCAATGCTTCATCGACACTGTTATCGACAACTTCTTGAACCAAATGATTCGGCCGCGTTGTATCGGTATACATTCCCGGGCGTTTACGAACAGGATCAAGGCCACTCAGAACCTCAATCGCTGCTGAATTATATGTATCACTCATTGCTATATTGTCTTTCTTCCTTAATTTTTAATATATAATGACCGCTTTGACTGCGCCTTGGCTATCGTAACATTAAAATAATTCAATGATTTGAATATGGCTCGAAAAAATATCACCCAATTTGAAGAAACATTGGCCGCATTAGAAACACTGGTTGAACAACTTGAGAAAGGCGATTTATCGCTGGAAGAATCCTTAAAATCTTTTGAACAAGGCGTTAAACTTACGCGAGCCTGCCAAACCGCATTACAAGAGGCTGAGCAAAAAGTACAAATACTACTTGAAAAAAATGGCACTGAACAATTAGCAAAATTTAACGATGAATAACGCACTCAAAGATTATATAAAATTATGTCAGTCTCGCACTGAAAATGCCTTGGAACACCGCTTGCCTTCCGCTGATATTTTGCCTCGTAAATTACATGAAGCCATGCGCTACACGGTTCTCAATGGCGGTAAACGTATGCGCCCACTGCTTACCTATTGCACAGGACAAGTGCTTGGCATTCCGCCTGAAGCACTCGACGCCCCGGCGTGTGCTGTTGAGTTCATTCATGTTTATTCCTTAATTCATGACGATTTACCTGCCATGGATGACGATGATCTTCGCCGTGGCAAGCCAACCTGTCATATTGCTTACGATGAGGCAACCGCTATTTTAACGGGCGATGCCCTTCAAGCGCTGGCATTTCAAATCCTTGCTACCGACCCCACGATTACCACACCCGCTGATCATCGGCTAAAAATGATTACCGCCTTAGGCAAGGCCAGTGGCTCACAAGGCATGGTTGGAGGTCAGGCTATTGATCTTGAGTCGGTAGGAAAGAAAATCTCGCTCCCTGAACTAGAAAACATGCACATTCATAAAACCGGGGCTTTAATTCGTGCCAGTATACAATTAGCTACATTAGCCCAACCTGATATTGACGCGACCCACATCAAAAACCTAGATCATTATGCTAAATGTATAGGGCTATCCTTCCAAGTCAAAGACGATATTCTTGACGAAGAAAGTGACACCGAAACGCTCGGTAAAACCCAAGGCAAAGACCAGTCAAATGATAAACCGACTTATCCCGCGTTACTCGGCCTCAATGGTGCCAAACACAAGGCCCAAGAACTGCACGAGCAAGCCTTAGAAAGTTTAGCTATTTTTGGTTCTGAAGCGGATTTACTGCGTGCCCTGTCTTTATATATCATTGAGCGCACCCACTAACAGTGGTCGTCAAATAACCCGATCACACTGCGAACCTACGAACCCCTAACCGTTAAAAATAACCATGAATTCTCAAGGCGCCTACCCCTTACTGAGTCAGATAGAGACACCGGCCGACTTACGTGCTCTCACTGAAGATCAACTTAAGCCTTTAGCCAA
>ENA-ORXI01000407-ORXI01000407.1-sediment-metagenome-genome-assembly--contig:-NODE-407-length-35920-cov-11.429958_pt1 | contig 35920 bp, 33 predicted proteins | sample MGYA00237861_ERZ511468 | MGnify/ENA primary metagenome ERZ511468 (study PRJEB26299, sample SAMN06266213) | sediment metagenome | isolation source: Hudson Canyon methane seep mesocosm | place... | reverse complement strand
AAATGTTAATTGTTATGCAGTCAGCTGATACAGAGTTAAAAAATCTTATGCTAAATAACTCAAATCAGGATAAAATCCATATCATAGATTTTGAATAAAGGTTCACCCAAAATGCAATTTAGATCTGTTCAAGACTTTCTCGTTCATGTACAAAACGAGCTTGATGCAAACCGCCTGGTTCTCCCTACCCTGCCCGACGTCGCATTAAAAGTAAGAGATGCCGTAGCTAAAGGCGAAGCTACATCGCAGGAACTTGCTGATATGATCGTTACAGACGCAGCCTTATCTGCAAGACTCATGCAAGTTGCCAACAGCCCCTTATACAGAGGAGCTGTAGAAGTTAACAATATACAGATGGCTGTAACTCGACTTGGTAGCAAAACCATTAGGACCCTAATCACCAGCCTGGTGATGCAGCAAATGTTTACCCCATCCACCGACCTTTTAGCTCATTATTTTAGAGAAGTCTGGGAACAAGGTGTTAACGTCTCAGCTATTAGTCGTGCTTTATCATCCTTTGTACCCCACCTTAATGCCGATGAAGCAATGCTAGCTGGCTTAATCCATCAGATTGGCAAGCTCCCTATACTGATGCTTGTAGAGGATATTCCTGAGTTTAAAGACAGCCCTTCCAGACTGAATAAATTATTGGAAAAAGCCCACCCCGCTATTGGTAAAATCATCATGGATGGCTGGGACTTTCCAGACGAATTAAAACTGGTTGCCTCTGAGTATATTGACTTTCAAAGAGATTCAGGTGATAAAGCCGATTATGTTGATCTGGTGCAAGTCGCTTTTTTACAAAGTATTGCTGGAACAGACCATCCTGCCTGTCGCGTAGACTGGAATACCGTCCCCTCTTTTGCAAAATTAGGTCTTGCATCTGATGCTCAAATACTGGAAATTGAAGGTGTTTCTGAAGATATAGAACTCACTCACTCCATGCTATCCTAATAATATAATAAATTGTTTGATGCCTGTGCTAACTATCAAGCTGAATCAGCAAGGCTTAAACCCTATATTAAAATCATCCTGCTTAAGCCTCTGCCTTAATAACAACCATTAAAACAATTCAAATTATGATCACTCATCAAGCAGCTCTTCGTTTTAGACGCTTAGGTATGATAACTATCTGCGCAGTTTATTTTGTTATTCTGGTTGGCGGAATTGTTAGAGCTTCAGGTGCAGGAATGGGTTGTCCCGACTGGCCTACCTGTTTTGGACAATGGGTCCCGCCCACCGATGTTTCACAGTTACCTGATAATTACCAAGAAATATACGCTGAACGTGGCTATAAAAACACTCAGTTCAATCCTGTCAAAACCTGGACTGAATACGCTAATCGTCTAGTGGGTGTAACGATAGGTATTGTTATTATTTTAACAACCTGGGCATCAAGAATTTATTTAAAAGGCGACAAAAGCATTTTTTATCTGTGTCTCTCGGTACTTTTTCTAGTCTGCTTTCAGGGCTGGCTAGGTTCTGCTGTGGTTGCCAGTAATTTAAAACCCTTTATGATTACCTTGCATATGCTATTAGCGTTATTTATTGTAGCGCTACTCATCTATGCAATAGCAAAATCACAAAAAGACTATCTTAGTCTAATTGATAGCAGTCAATTATCCCCTAAGGTAACAACTGTACTTATTTTCGCCATGGTTTTAACCCTGATACAGGTTGGTATGGGGACACAGGTGAGAGAGGCTGTTGACTTTATTGCTCATGAACATAAATACATCGACCGAGAGTATTGGAGAGATAGCTTCCCGCTAATCTTCTACATCCATCGTTCTTTTTCGGCCATCGTTTTATTTAGCAATTTATGGATAAGCTGGAAAATATTTCAAGCTGTAGAAAAAGGCAATGTATTGCTACGCTGTAGCTATCTACTAATGGGTGTCATAGTGACTGCCATCATTGCAGGTGTTACTCTCGACCGCTTAGGGGTTCCTCCTGTTTCTCAGCCTATCCATTTATTAATGGCTAATATAATATTTGGTGTGCAATTTTTTATTTATATTTGTCTTCTTTACTCGACTAAAAAAAGTCTCGTTGATTGATCGGAACTGTATTTTATTCTAAATAATAAAAAGCTTAATGACTCATTAAAAAAACTTGTTTATTAGGAATATTATGGCTCTGATGATTAGCGACAAATCAAATGGCTATATCACCGTTAAATGTGGAATTTTTATTTAATTTACTTTGCTCATAAGCCCTCGCCTGATCGATGTTTACAGGGACGTAGGTAAGTAGAGCATACAGGAGCTATTGCCGAGAGGGTTTGGGAGAGGAGAAGATAACGGGTATGCAATTCATTATATTGATTAACAAGAGAACCCAGAAGCAGAGAATTGTTTAAATTTCTCCTCACCCCTCCCTCTCCATCATGAGAGGGCTTTAAGAGCTAGTTCATCCATTTTCAACTCTTAACGGTGACATAGCCAAACAAATGGAACCCAATAGGATTATCCATAAACAAAATATTCTCTTTTTAACCTCCCCTTTAGAAACGGGGGATAGAGGAGAGCTAAAACCGAATACTTTCACAGCATCTAAAGCACTGCGCCCACTTGCTCTATTATTCTGGACTTAATAGCAGTAAATAAAGAACCAGTGGCGTGTTAATCCTCGGTGTTATTTTTTATTAGTGAACTCGTAAATAAAAAATAAAATTATAGCAATTGCAAACAAACCTAAAAACACGGTCAATTTTGACTCATTTTCCTTTGATGCTGAATGACTACGCTTTGCTCTAAGCTGAGATGCTGAAGTGGTTCCATCAACTTCATTCTTTTTAAGCCTGTAAGCCTGCTCCATTGCGCCAGAATAGCTATCGCCAGCTTCATTTTTAGCAAGTTGAACGGTATTTACTGCAACAAATGTTTGTGCTGACACTATTGGACTTAAAACAACTAGAACAGACAAAACTAAATAAATACTGGTTTTTTTCATACTAAGACCTATCAGTTTCCTTTCGTATACAGCAATACTCTACCATGTATGAAATAAGGAATCATTGCTAGTGGATTATTTTTAATTCACCTTAATTACTGCTTAAAGCCTGCAGCCCAGCGTCATTAAGTGATAAAAATATAGGATGTGCTGACATCATACTAAAGATGCGCTTGTTGCCTCAGCACCATCCTATGTCAATTAGTATTGTACCTAGCCTCTAAACTCTAGTCCTGCTATAACTGCAGTAGATAAGGGAAGATTATTAATAAGCGAGAAAACAGCGCAACTGATTTAGACAAAAGCAGAGAAAGATATAAAACTAAAAGCAGAAAAGAACAGCCCACAAAGCTTAAAACTTTGTGGGGTAGATAAAAACCTAAATTATATTAAATTAAAAAAGGGTTTTCTAACACAATAGTTTCATCACGATCAGGACCTGTGGATAAAATCGCAACTTTAACCCCGACCAATTCCTCTACACGTGCAATATAGGCTTTTGCATTAGCAGGCAACTTGTCAATTTCTGTAACACCCGCTGTTATTTCAGTCCAGCCTGGCATTTCTTCGATCACAGGTACGCACTCTTCATACATATCAGCGCCTAAAGGAGCTATTTCAGTCAGCTCGCCCTTTATTTTATAAGCCGTACAAAGACCAATTTTATCCAGACCATCCAGCACATCAAGCTTAGTTAAACAAATACCAGACAAGCTATTCATTTGTACGGATTTACGCATGGATACAGCATCAAACCAGCCTGTTCTACGTTTCCGACCTGTCGTTGCACCAAACTCATGGCCTTTAACACCTAGATGCTCACCATATTCATCATCTAATTCTGTAGGAAAAGGGCCATTTCCTACCCGTGTTGAATAAGCTTTGGTGATACCTAAAACATAATCAAGATCTAATGGACCAACACCTGTACCCGTCGCTGCACCACCTGCAGTGGTACTGGAAGAAGTAACATAAGGATAGGTACCGTGATCGATATCTAATAAAGCCCCTTGAGCTCCCTCAAAAAGCACATTTTTATCTGCCTGGCGATAGCCTTTAAGCTCTTCACCCACATCAGTCAGCATCGGTTTTACATACTCAGCTAACTTTAAAGTAGTCTTCAGCATTTGATCATAATCAAGCGCTTCAGCTTTATAGTAATTAGTCAGCATAAAGTTATGATAATCAACCAGCTCTTTTAATCGTGCGGCAAACTCTTCAGTATTTAATAAATCACCCGCACGCAAGCCACGTCTGGCAACTTTATCTTCATACGCTGGACCAATTCCGCGCCCAGTTGTGCCAATTGCCTTATTACCTCTGGCAATCTCCCTGGCCTGGTCTATAGCAATATGAATCGGTAAGATTAATGCACATGCTTCACTGATTTTTAGACGATTTTTAACGGGAACACCTGATTTTTCAAGTATTTCAATTTCTGCTAATAAAGCATCCAGTGACAACACAACACCATTACCAATCATACAGTCGACATTTTGTCTTAGTATGCCTGATGGAATAAGATGCAATACCGTTGTTTTACCATTTATTACTAATGTATGCCCTGCATTATGCCCACCTTGAAAACGAACAACAGCTTCAGCCTGTTCAGTTAAAAGATCGACTAATTTCCCTTTACCTTCGTCACCCCATTGAGTGCCGATGACTACAACATTTTTACCCATAATTATTCCAACTTAAGCTAAGGCTTTAACAACCCACAATTGATTTTCTTTTTCTAACACGCCAGTACATGTCAGTTCATTAATTTCGTCTGCGTGGCCAGGCAACTGTTGAACAACAGCAATACCCTGAGCACGAAGATCTCTAATCTTCTCAGTTAATGCCTTATCTTCAACAAAGGGCGCATAAACCAATTGCTCTGCACTCTCTGCACTCTGTTTTTGCGATAAAGCATTGAGTAATTTAAGATCTGCACTAAACCCTGTAGCTGCACGAGCTCGACCAAAAAACTTACCGATATTGTCGTATCGTCCACCTCGTGCGACTTCTCTGCCTAGGTCGGGAATAAAAGAGGCAAAAACAATACCCGTATGATAATGATATCCACGCAATTCAGACAAATCAAAACTGACAGGCAAAGCAGGAAAATTAACACTTAACTTATCAGCAACAAGCTGTAATTCAGCTAAAGCTTCAGTGACTGCATCACTGGTATTTGCTAGCACTTTAGCGGCTTTCGCAAGCACATCTACACCACCATTCAAAGTCGGCAACGCTTTAAAAATTGATTGATACTTTCCATCAATCTCAAAACCATCAACTAATTCATCCAACTCTGTTCTGGCTTTACGCTGCAAAACATCAAACAATTTAGTTTCTTGCTCCTCAGTTAAACCTGCAAGATCAGACAATGAACGATAAATACCCACATGCCCTAAATCAAGGTGAACATTTTGTAACCCTGTAACAGCCAACATTTCCAGCATCAACTGAATAACTTCTAAATCACTCTCTATCCCTGAATGGCCATATATTTCAGCACCTATTTGCATAGGACTGCGGGTTTTGGCCTGTGAATCACCTAGCGTTCTTAAGGTAGTCCCCACATAACACAATCGAGTCGGTCTATTATGCTTAAGATTATGCGCATCAATTCGTGCAACTTGCGGTGTTATATCGGCACAGACACCTAGCATTTCACCAGACACCTGATCAGTTAATTTAAACGTTTGAAGATCTAAATCATGCCCCGAACCTGTTAACAAAGAGTCCAGAAAATCAACTACGGGCGGGATCACTAATTCATATCCCCAGCAGGCAAATACATCCAGCAATTGCCTGCGCAATAACTCTAACTGTCTTGCGTCTTTTGGTAAAACATCTTCAATTCCTTCAGGTAATAACCAGGAGTCTGTTTTTTGCATTTTTTATATGTCCACTCGCACGAAACGCCCCGTTAAAAAATGGAGCGTTTCGTTATCTTTTGCATGTCACGATTAACTAATCGTCACTCTTTATTTTTGTTTCTTAAAGTACTTAAAGAAATCCGAATCAGGTTCTACAACTAACATATCACCAGGTTTTCTAAAGGTACGTTGATAGGCGTTCATACTACGATAAAAAGTATAAAACTCGACATCTGCACCATAGGCTTTTGCATAGATATCTGCAGCTGTCGCATCACCAGAACCTCGAAGCATCTCTGCATCACGGAAGGCATTCGCCATGATAATTTGACGTTGCTTATCAGCATCGGCCCGAATACGTTCGGCCGCTTCTTTACCCTGTGAGCGAAATTCTCTAGCCACTCTTTCACGCTCAGCTTCCATTCTACGGTATACAGAAGAACTTACTTCATTTGGTAAATCAATTCGTTTGACTTGTACATCAACAATTTCTATGCCTAATTTAACGGCAATCGGTGTTGCAAGTGTAATTAATGCCGTTCTGATAGCATTACGATCACTAGAAACCAGCTGTTTAATGGTTCGTTTACTAAATTCACTACGAAAAGCATCTTTAATAATCTGATCTAGACGTACATTAGCTTGCGCTATATCACCCGCTACCGCCGTGTAATATGTTTTAACATCTGCAATTTTCCATTTTACAAAAGAATCAACAATTACGTTTTTCTTTTCAGAAGTTAAAAAACGTTCAGGCTTAGAATCCATCGTCAAAATACGTGAATCAAATTTCTTTACGTTATTGATGAATGGTAACTTGAAATGTATCCCCGGGTTAAAATCAGTAGAAATCACTTCCCCTAAACGGAATTTAATGGCTCTTTCTGTTTCTGATACTGTAAAAACACAGGCAGAAACAATAAAAAACAAAGCACCTACCGCTATTAATATTTTATTTTGTCCCATCTTAACGTCCTCTCACATCACGACCACGAGCTGTGGTCCGCGAGCTGTTATTAATGCTTGTTTTTTGTGGCATAGCATTTGTCTGTTGAACATTAGCTACATTAGATGATCCTGTATTTGCAGGTCTATTACCTAACTTATCCAACGGCAAATAAAGCATATTGTTACTTCCTTTAACATCAACCATAACTGTCGATGTATTACTCAGCACATTCTCCATAGACTCAAGATACATTCTTTGTCTAGTGACTACAGGTGCTTTTTTATACTCAGTTAGTAGTTGTGAAAAACGACTGACTTCACCTGTCGCTTTTGCAATAATACTTTCTTTATAGGCTTCAGCTTCCTGAGTTTTTCTTGATGCCGCACCACGTGCGACAGGCACTACTTCATTTGAATAAGCTTCGGCTTCGTTAATATAACGTTGCTCATCTTCTCGGGCTTTAATGGCATCTTCAAAAGCCCCTTGCACTTGCTCAGGTGGCTGAGCATCTTGCAAGTTGACAGTGGTAATTAAAATACCCGAATCATAAGAATCCATTACTTTTTGGATTTCAGTTTGAATCTCAGCAACGATCTCACTACGGCCTTCTGTTAATACAAAATCCATCGTGCTATGACCAATCACACCACGCTCAGCACTTTCAGTGACTTGTTTAAGTGTTGCTGTTGGATTAAGTACATTAAAGACATAATTCTTGGCATCTTTAACCTGATATTGTACGGCCAGACGAACATCAACAATATTTTCATCCTTAGTTAGCATCAAAGCTTCTCTAGGGACTGATCCGGCACCTTGACGACCACCAGAACGATAACCTACTTCAACGACCTGAACATTTTGTACATCAACAATTTGTACTTGATCAATAGGAGAAGGAAAGCGCCAGTTTAAACCAGGTTGAGTGGTATCAGAATAAGCGCCAAAGCGTGTTTCTACGCCGCGCGTTCCTTCATCAACAATATAGAAACCACTTAAACCCCAAAGCACAGCTGCACCTGCAGCTAGAAACCCTAATCCTTTAAGTGAGCCACCTTCAGAGCCGCCTCCACCAGAACCGCCACCAAAAATACCGCCTAATTTTTCTTGAAATGAACGAATTACTTCGTCTAAATCAGGAGGACCGTTCTCATCTTTACGGCCACTCCAAGGGTCTTTCTTATCGCCACCGGGCTCATTCCAGGACATCTACTGCTCCAATTGGATTGTATTTAAAAATTATGGCTATCTAGCCAAACTTGTTTATTCTATCTCAAATTGATAAATTCTGATTAAATAAATTACAATTTAATAAAATCAAAATATGTAATCCTAGGATTACACACCAATTTCCTCAACTTCTACCTCTTTTAACAAACCTAAATGCTTTTTATCAATCTCAATTGATAAATCCCAGCCACCCAGGTCATTATGCTTTTCATCAATAACCTTGGCATAATTAAACAGACTTGCTCGAACACCCCCTTGATGAGGCTGCAAATGAATCATTCGCTTAACTTTGGTATTTGAAAACAATTCAGACAAAGCCTGGAATAATAATTCAGTCCCTGCCCCCGTAACCGCAGACATCCAGACACGTACAGGTTTCCCTGAATCATCTCGATCGATATGAGGCTCAACATCTTCCAACAAGTCTATTTTATTATAGACTTGCAATTGAGGAATCTCATGAGCATCAATATCTTCTAAAACCTGATTAACCTGAAAGATCGTATCATCCCTGTCTTCAGCATTGGCATCAATAACATGTAGTAATAAATCCGCTTCACTGGCCTCTTGTAGAGTTGAACGAAAGGCGGCGATTAACTCATGAGGTAAATGACGAATAAACCCCACTGTATCCGCAAGAATAATATCCGCACCACTCTCTAGCGAACAACTTCTTAATGTTGGATCCAAAGTAGCAAACAATTGATTAGCCACATAGATATCAGCACCTGTTAAGGTATTAAATAAAGTCGATTTTCCTGCATTAGTATAGCCAACCAATGATACTGATGGGGTCTCAGACTTCTTCCTTTTGCCTCTACCCTGGCTACGCTGTTTGGCAACCTTTTCCAGTCGTCGCTGAATCAGCTTGATCCGGTTATTAACTAAGCGTCTATCGGTTTCCAGCTGCGTTTCACCCGGGCCTCGCATACCAATCCCGCCACCTTTCTGTCTATCAAGGTGAGTCCAGCCACGAATCAATCGGGTAGACAAATGCTTTAATTGCGCCAGCTCTACCTGTAATTTACCTTCAAAAGTTTGCGCACGCAGGGCAAAGATATCTAAAATCAAGCCATTTCTATCAACCACACGAACTTCTAAAGCCGCTTCCAGGTTACGTTCCTGACTGGGTGTCAAGGCATGATTAACTAAAACAATATCAGCTTCATGAAAAGCTATTTCAGATTTTATCTCATCCAGCTTTCCTGTCCCTACAAAATATTTTGGATCTGGCTTTTGGCGTGTACCTGTTACCACATGAACGGGCTCTGCACCTGCAGATTTAGCCAGTTCTTTTAATTCATACAAGTCTTCCTGACCTGCGCGTAAAGTGAGGTGAACAAGAATTGCCCGTTCACCAGAATCGGGACGATCAAACAAAAAATACTCCAGTGTTAATCATCAAATTGTTCGCCTTCTCTAGGCAGCTTTACAGGCTTTCCAGGCACAATAGTTGAAACCGCGTGTTTATAGACCATTTGACTCACTGTATTTTTCAACATAATGACATATTGATCAAATGAATCAACTCGGCCTTGTAACTTTATTCCATTAACTAGAAAAATTGAAACGGGCGTATGCTCTTTTCTTAAGGTATTAAGAAAATTATCCTGTAAATTTTGACTTTTTGACATCCTATTTCCCCTTGTTTTTATTCTTATTCCAGTACTAGACTACGCAGTTTATCGTTAATTTTCAATATAACTAAACTGATTATTGGGACAAAACATTGTAATTCAAGTTCACATTATAATTAAAAGTTTATAGCTGATGTTTTATACCAAGCAAGACCTTTTCTGCAAGGTCTTTTTCACTAGAAACCCATGTTAAAGCATCAGTTTCTCGTCGTAGCCAGGTAAACTGTCTTTTTGCTAACTGCCTGGTTGCAATAATACCTTTTTCAATCATAGTATCTAAATCATATTCAGCTGCCAGATATGCCCAGGTTTGACGATAACCTACGGCTCTAATAGCAGGCATATCCACTGTTAAGTCAGCTCTATTATATAAGGCCTTTACTTCATCAATTAAACCCTGCTCAATCATTAGTCTATAACGTAGTGCTATTTTTTCGTGCAATTGTTTTCTATCTGCGGGTGCGATGATCAATTTTATTTTCTTAAATGGAATAGTATTCTGCTGACCTTCCATAAAAAACTGAGTCATGGGTTTACCACTTATTTGATAAATCTCCAGCGCTCGCTGTACCCGCTGCGGGTCATTTGGGTGAATGCGTTTTGCTGACTCAGGATCTATTGCTTTAAGCCGCTCATGCATCGCTTGTTTGCCATGTTCTGCCAGCTCTTGATCTAGCTGCTTTCTTATCTCCTGATTAGCCGCCGGTAATTCAGCCAAACCATTAAATAGAGAATTAAAATACAGCATGGTTCCACCTGTCAACACAGGTACTTTCCCTCGCTGAGTTATATCATGCATTAACTCTAAAGCAGACTTTCTAAAACTGCCCGTTGAATACGCTTGTGCAGGATCGAGAATATCAATTAAATGATGCACAATCCCCCGTCTTTCTTCAACCGTTGGTTTAGCAGTCCCTATATCCATCCCTTTATACACCAGTGCAGAGTCCACACTAATAATTTCAGTCTGTAATTTTTCTGCTAACGCGACCGCAAGTGCTGTTTTCCCCGAGGCTGTTGGCCCCATAAGAAAAATTGCCGGGGGCAAATCTTTTTCATTGTTATTCATCATTGCCCACGCAGAAAGAATTTATCTAATTCAGAGTGGCTCAACTCAATCCAGGTGGGTCGGCCATGATTACACTGCCCTATTCTTTCAGTCTGCTCCATATCTCTTAACAAAGCATTCATTTCATCAACAGTTAACTTACGCTTAGCTCGCACCGAACCATGACAGGCCATGGTGGCCAATATTTCATTGGATTTTTCCAACACCCTCTGGCTCATACCATGCGTCACAATATCAGCCAAAATATCGCGTATCAAGGCATCCATATCTTCCCGCCCTAGTAGTGCAGGTGTTGATCTCAATACAATCGCTTCAGGCCCAGTGCGGTTAATCTCAAAACCTAAGGCTGTAAAAAATGCATGCTCCTGCTCCACTAACTCTGCTTCAATAGTCGTTACTTGAATCTTAAGCGGCAATAACAAAGGTTGACTTGGCACATTACCCTGATGATATTGCTTTTTTAAGCGCTCATAAGTGACTCTTTCATGAGCAGCATGAGCATCCACTAAAATAATACCCTTTTCAGTTTCTGACAAGATATAAATACTATGTATATGTGCCAAGGCATAGCCCAGAGGCGGTATACCCTTAGTTGATTGTATTTCAGGAACAGCCATCTCGACATTAGTCAGATTAACTTCTGCTTTTGGATACAATGACGCATAAGCCTCTATATTCTCCGCTACTTGCATCGGCAGCGTTGCCTGCTTAGGTGCTGGTGAACCTAGACTAGACATTCTGTTTTGCACAGGAACAACGGGCAGCACTTCAGCAGGCTCTAACGGCGTAAATTCTTCAATCTTCCTCGCACCATTTTGCTGTTCCCCTGGCCTTAAATCTGCCAGCGAACGGTGCAAAGCTTTAAATAGGAAATCATGTACCAAACGTCCTTCGCGAAACCTTACTTCAAGTTTTGCCGGATGCGCATTAACATCAACTAAAGCAGGGTCAAGTGTCAGGTAAAGCACAAAAACAGGATGCCGACCATGAAACAGCACATCTTGATAAGCCTGCTTTACCGCATGAGTGACTAAACGGTCTTTGATTAAACGGCCATTCACATAAAAATACTGCATATCCTGCTGGCTACGCGAAAAGGTAGGCAACCCCACCCAGCCTGATAATTGCAAACCTGAAGCGGCAAAATCAATCTTCACTGAATTTTCAATAAACGCAGAACCACAAATACTGGCAATACGCTTTTCCTTGTCTTGCTCCGACTCGGCAGGCCTAAGATTCAACACCTCGCGCTGATTATGATTTAAGGTAAAGCCTATATCAAACCGACTTAAGGCCATCTTCTTAATCAAACTTTCGATATGGCTAAATTCTGTTTTTTCTGTTTTTAAAAATTTACGCCTTGCCGGGGTATTATAAAACAGATCCCTGACATCAATGGTTGTTCCAGGTGGATGCGGGTCTGGCTGTGGGTCAAAATCTTTTTCTGTCCCATCAGCGCTGACTTTCCAGGCACAATCAGCCTCTTCAGTACGCGAGATTAAAGTGAGTCGCGCCACTGAACTAATACTGGGTAAAGCTTCACCGCGAAAGCCCATGCTAGAGACATGTTCCAGATCATGCAAATTGGATATTTTACTGGTTGCATGTCGTGACAAGGCTAAAGGCAGGTCATCCTTAAAAATACCGCAACCATCATCCCGAATTTTAATCAGCCGAATTCCGCCTTGCTCTATATCAAGGGTAATCTGTGTTGCCCCTGCATCAAAACAATTTTCCACCAATTCTTTAACCACAGAAAAAGGCCTTTCGACCACTTCACCAGCAGCAATCTGGTTGACTAACTGAGTAGGAAGAGATTGTATACGCATAATCTATCCTTATCCTAAGCCGAAGGTAATGCTTTTTGATCAACTAATGTTGAGACAAATTGGCTGGCTTCGTTAATGGTAATTTCCATCACCTCAATTAATTGTGAAATATCAATACTAATTTCTACAAACTCATGCTGTAAAGCGGCAATAGCCTGAGCATTAAGATTGTGCTTTAGAAATAGAACCTGATCTTTAAAGGCTGATAAAACAGGATTAATACGACTCTCTGCCTTACGCATGGTTTTAATCAGACGAGTATATTGCTGCCTGGAAGCCTTTAGCTGCTGCCTACTTTTAGTGCGTAAAGCTCGATTACTGTAATGCCCCAACTCATCTTCCCACTCTCTAAATAAAGACCCACTGACTTCTTCGATGGCAGATATACGATGACTGACATCTTCAGATTTGCTTTTACAAAAGTCATATTGGCGCTGTAATAACTTATAGCGATGCTCTAATGAGGTTTCAGGCACATTGACAATATTCTTAAACTGCTGCAATGCATCTTCAAACTGATCTCGGGTATTTCTTAAACTGTTACAGGTCTGATTAACCTGAATAACCACAATATCACGCTTATGATGCCCCAGTAGCGACTCTCTGCTTTGATAATATAAATTATCGATCCTTTTTTTCACAAAGGTAATAAGTTGACTAAGTAAAGGCGTGTTCATTAAAGCTATGTTTATTAAGTAAAGTAATTTTATAAAGGGCATTTTTTATATATCCAGCAAATGCCTTATCAAGCAAGCCCTGTTTTTGCATGTGCTGGATAGTGTGTTGTTTGGGCAGTTCAGCTGACTTCACCAGAATTAATTCTGTTGCTTGTAGCTGATTAGCCAGCCAGGCAGCCAGACTATCTGATGTTATATCCCAACTTGCCGGTACTGAGGCTGAATTTAATTCTGCAATATCAGGCGACCAAATAAGCACAGAAGAACTTTTAGCCATCTCTGAAATATTTTTAGTCAGCTCAAAACCAGGCTTGATCGCCTTAAACAACAAGGCCATTTGTTGCATCGCCAACAGCGCCATTTCATGAGCGACCACATCATCAAACTGATATTGCTGCTGAGCAAACCGCACCTGATCAGCAAACACTCCACCACCAGGAACAATAACGACCTTATTGTTAGCCTTTTGTTCAATACTATTTAAACATTGCTTTAGAGACTCAACATCGCTCATTAAGCTTCCCCCTAGCTTAATAACCTTCATGCCTTAAATTGATCCAGCAAATTAAGCAAAGCGGCGGCTTTATCAAAACTTTCCTGAAATTCATCTTCCATAACAGAGTCATGAACAATGCCACCCCCCGCCCATAAGCGAATGGTGTTATCAGAATGAACCAGCGTCCTTATCGCAATATTGGTATCCATATTGCCATTAAAGCCAATATAACCAATAGAACCACAATAAATCCCACGACGATTGGGTTCTAGCTCTTCAATAATTTCCATCGAGCGTATTTTAGGTGCGCCAGTAATTGAGCCACCAGGAAAACAGTTTCTTAACAAATCCACTGCATGCTGCCCCTCTGCCAACACCCCTTTAACCGTACTAACCAAGTGGTGCACAGTGGCAAAACTTTCAACATCAAATAATTTAGGCACTTTAACTGAACCTTCCAGACAATTTTTACTGATATCATTGCGTAATAAATCCACAATCATCACATTTTCTGCCCTGTCTTTTTTACTTTCAGATAAAGCTGTTTTTTGCCTGGCATCATCTGATTCCCCATGCAATCGAGGGCGTGTTCCTTTAATGGGCTTGGTCTCCACTTCATCCCCGGTGACTTTCAAAAACCTTTCCGGCGATGAGCTTAACACCTTAACTTCGGGGAAATTCAAATAGGCACTAAAAGGTGCTGAATTAATTTTTCTTAAGGCTTTATAAGCAACCCAGGAATCGCCCTGACAAGGACTGCAGAAACGTTGTGCTAAATTAACCTGATAAGTATCACCTTCCGTTAAGTAATACTTTATCTTTTCAAAAGCCAGCCTATAGCTTTCTTTGTCCATATTAGAGCGCGGCTGTTCTAGGATGGAGAAGTCACGATCGTCATTTTCTGGCGTTACTACACTGAATTGCTCGATTAAAGCCAGCCAGTCATTATGTTCAATATCATTACCCACTAAAAAACTTTGTTTTTTACTGTGATCAACTATCACAGCCCATGGATAGATACCTACCGCCATTTCAGCAATATTTTCTTCATCCTTTGCTATAACAGGTAATTTTTCTAGTCGACGAGTCAGATCATAAGAAAAATAGCCTAATGCCCCGCCATTAAAAGGGAGTTCGTCTTCAACCTGAAAGCCTCTTTGCAAAAAGCTTTTAAGCAATAAAAAAGGATCTTCTTCAGAATAACTGATCTTACCCTGATCTTCTATCTTGGTACTGTTAGCGGTAGTCACCAAAGTCACAATAGGGTCTGCCGCTATAATATCGTAGCGACCTTGCTCTGTATGTGGAAATCCACTATCTAAAAACACAGCCCATTGTTTCTTTGCAATAGCCGCAAATATAACAGAACTGTCTTCAAAATAAGGTAAGGTTGTTTGTTGCTGTACTGCTGTCATTTAACCAACTGATAAATTAAGAATGTGCATTATAACAACTATATTGAGCAAGCAAGTAAAGCAACTGCAACAGCAGGTGCACAATCGGCAACGTCTATGCTGTTATTTACATATTTAACATCGATTAAATCAGTAAAATCACAATAGCCATAACCTAGATCATCAGCAATTTGTTTAACTAAAAAACGCCCAACCCCTGCCCCTATAAAAATAGCATCCTCAGAAATTAACTGCCGCGATAGCTGTCTCTGACAGGCTTGCAAAATTTTGTTTTTTTGTTGAGCTTTAATATTTTCAGCAAATTGCTTCCATATAGGCAAGTCATTAGCTGAATACTCATAGCCCGTCATTCTGGACAGTCTTTGTGCGCTGGCTAACAGAGTTTTATCCCCGCCATCAGCCGTTTCAGTCTGATCATGCGCCTCATTTAACTCCCCTGTTAAACGATACACATCAGCCATACTGGCAAAATATTCAGCCATCAAACCAATGTTATCACCCAAAAAACTAGCTGTTTGGGCAATTGCCATGACAGGTGTTCTAACGATGCCGGTATAGACCAATTCATCAGACCGCATTCGCTGATAATCAGTCAGCCCCAGTGCTTTTACTTGATGATTGCAGATAATCAATAAATCAGTGGTGGTACTGCCTATATCAACAAAAAGTGCTTCCGCTTGTTGACTGGCTATATAACTTGAACTTGCCAGCCAGTTTGCAGAAGCAATGGCAGCATAATGCTTGTTTTCCAGCTGATTAATCTCGACCAAGCCTTCTAAACCCGCATAAATTATGACTTGCTTGTCAACAAGGCAGTTTTGCATAGTCTGGATAATTTGCTTAACCCCATCATCCCTGCCGTCAAAGAAATCAACCAACTCACCCGTCATGGTGATCACATGCTGGCAATCAGCTAGGTTAATTTGATCCAGCATGTTTTTTACTGCCCGAATTAAATAATCCAGCCCCTTCCATAAAGGACAAGGTAATTGTATAACCTGTGCAACTTTACCGTCACTGCCTATGACTGCGGCTTTAATATGGGCACCACCGATATCCCATCCAACTATACTTTTGTGCACTCAAAATCCTTACTAATTGAGACTGTAATTTGCTTATTTAAAGGCTTTTCAATAATCGGATCACCTTTAAACATATTAATAACCTGTGCAGCCACATTTAAACCTAAAGCGGGTAATATTCCTGCATATGAGGTAGTTAATCGCGGATTAATTTCTAAAACCATTGCTTCTGCGCCATGAGGCTGGATTATATCAATTCCAACGTAACCCCATAAACCAGAAATTGTCTGGGCAATCTGATTAATTAACTGCTGATAGATTGTATTGTGTTCATTAGATACATTAACCCTACAGGCTTGCAATGAGAACTGATGCTGTTGAATAGTCATTTCTTGTTGATTACAGCACAATAACCAGGCCCTGCCCTCTTTGAATAAACAGGACAAACTCAAGCTCTGCCCTTCTATATAGGGTTGAATAATATAGTCAAACTGCTCATCAATAGAAAGCTTAAGTTCTCGTAATTCATCGCAATTATCAATCAGATAAGTCTGCTCACAACCCTCAGCACTTTTTGGCTTAACAACCCATGGCCCAGCAGTTTGACTGGAAAATTCGGCTAATCGGCTAGTATTCACCGCCTTTATTCCATTCGATTTTAATAAATCAACAGTCAGCAGTTTGTCTGCACACAAGCTAACCGCTATGGCTGTCGAATTAAGCAATACAGTCTGATTCTGCTCGACTAAAACAGATAAGTCATACAAGATCGAATCTGATTCTGGCGCTATAGGCCAAACCGCATCATGTTGCTCAATTAAGCAGGACAAAGACTCCTGCAGGGACTCTGTTGCATCAATATAAACACAGCTAACTTGCTCGGGTAAGAGCAAATGCTGGAAACGATCATCTAATAAAACTGTCAATTGCAGTGACTTAATATCAGCAAGTTCGCTTACTAATGCTTTAAGCATCAGTTCACCTTCTCTCAACATAGACGCTGACAATTGCTCTTGAGCAAGACCACCCGCTGTTAAAAATTCAAAAACAAGTACTTTTATAATAAACCTTCTTTATAGTCAAAAATCTGTATTAGCTGTTGAAGCCCGCTCTAATTTAGAGATATTATGAATAATTTATTCTTTTTTTTCAAACGACGATAATCCAGCTATTTATTTGTAATTACTCAACCTGAAATGATCGGTACAGCTCTGAAGCCCTCTCCAGCAGGGGAGGGCTTAAAAGCAAGCCCAGTTAATACAACATTGACAGAATATTACTACATTTTAAAATTACGCTGAGTAGTTACATTTATTTAATGATATAGAGCATCAGGAGAACATTATGAACCAGCACCCTAACCTTCTCAGCATAGAAAACAGCCTGCTACTAGTTATTGATATCCAGTCTAGATTGCTCTCAGCTATGCCAGAAAACACTGTCGAACAAGTGTTAAAAAACAGTGCTATCTTACTTGAAGCTGCAGAAATATTAGATGTGCCTGTTATTGTTACCGAACAATACCCGGCTGGGTTAGGTGCAACTGATCGCTCAATCACCGATAAACTAGCTGTCAACACAGCTATTTTGGATAAGACAGGATTCTCCTGTTTTGCTGCGGATAAATTCACTCAAATACTTGAACAAAGCAATAAGCAACAGATTATCCTTATCGGCCAGGAAGTGCATGTTTGTGTGCTACAAACTGCATTGGAATTATTACACATGGGTTATCAGGTACATATAGTCGAAGATGCTATTTGTTCCAGAAACACTGAACATAAGCTGTTTTCGCTACAAAGAATGCAGCAACAAGGTGCTAGCATTACTAATCATGAATCAGTTTTATTTGAATGGTTAAAAGATTCAACACATAGGCACTTTAAAAGCATATCCAAACTACTTAGATAAGCTTTATTTGCCAATCACTTCAGTGCTATAGCGATATACTTTAATCAGATCAGACCAATAGTGCTTATCAAGCCCGGCTTTTTGCTTTAAATGTTGCAAAAATTGCTCAGGCGCAGGTATCGTCTGCCAAACTGATGGCAAAAAAGTCCCTCTCCGATAACCACTTTCTAAAATCAGGCCATCAATATTCGGCTGTATTTTGCTGATTAAGTCCTGTTCAGAATCAAACTCAATCTCAACTGAGGGACTTAAAATAGAAATATGAATATCCAGCTCTTCCAATTCAGACTGTAGTAGTGGAGGAAACCGCGGATCTTTAAAAGCCGCTGAAAAGGCATTTTCACAAACATCTTCAGCTAACGGTAAAATAGCTTTTAGCATACCTATACAGCCCCGTAACTGCTGATTTTTCCCCAGAGTGACAAAGGTTGCTCTTTGTTGTGATAATGCGGTTGAATAATCTCTTAGGTTGATACTTAAAGGGTGTCCAGTATCCAGGCCAACTTGAATTGATTGATAAGCCAACCCCAACAATAGCTGCTTATCCATGCTATTCAATGACATAAGAACCATACCCCACAACTCGATTTCTATTATTACTACCCGCAGTATCGCCAGAGTTTCTCAAATCAATTGTTTTGAGCTGTAATTTATTTTTTCTAGCCAACGCTAATAAGCCGCTCACGGGTACACAACCACAGGCAGAATGACCATTCAGTTTTTCATATTGTAGCTTTTCAAATATTTCTGAAGTTTTCTTATCCAACTCTTTAGCCGTTTGATAATCATGAAAATGACTTAAATCAGAACTAATGACAATTAAGCAGTCCTGTTGCCCCCAGAACATTTCAAGTAACTGACAAACCTGTTCAGCCGATGCATCTCCTGCCAGCACAGGAATTAAAGAAAACTGTTGCAAAACGGTTTGTAAAAAAGGCAAATGCACTTCAAGACTATGCTCAAACTCATGCGCCTGATCTATATAATCAATAAAAGGTAATTCAGCTAATTGTTTAACCGCATCAATATCAATAGTAATATTTCCCAACGGGGTAGCAAAATCACTGGCGCTACTTAAAGCCAAACCTGTAAAACCCACACGGTGAGAAGGCCCAATCAAAACCACCCGCTTAATAGACTGGCTAGCCTGTTTTAAACGTGCATAGGCTGTAGCCGCAATAGCTCCAGAATAAATATACCCCGCATGCGGCACAATAATGGCCCTGGGAACTTTTTGACCTTCAAGTGCCTCATTAAGATAATGCTTTAAGGTTAATTTTAGCTGTTCTTTATCCGCTGGATAAAATGTACCAGCGACAGCAGGTTGTCGTATATGTACCATGATTTATTTATAGGCTGTTTATGCTAAATTACAAGTTAGAGCCTCCCTTTTCATCAACTATTTTTTGCCATGCATACACAAATTGCGAATAACATTGTCACCACAGACTATTGGCATAAGCTTGATGATGGCCGTGTTCAATGCGACTTATGCCCGAGGTTTTGTAAATTACATGATCAACAAAGAGGCCTATGTTTTATTAGACAAAACCTGAACCAGAAAATTGTTTTAACCAGCTATGGTCGCTCCAGTGGATTTTGTATAGACCCTATTGAGAAAAAACCTCTCAATCACTTTTATCCAGGCTCTTCAGTTTTTTCTTTCGGTACAGCGGGTTGTAACCTGGCTTGCAAGTTCTGCCAAAATTGGGATATCAGTAAATCTCGAGAGATGGACTCATTAATGAGCAAGGCGACACCAGAAGCTATTGCTCATGCCGCACTTAATGAAGGCTGTAAAAGTGTTGCATATACCTATAATGACCCTGTTATCTTTCATGAATATGCGATTGATACAGCACTGGCATGTAAAGAATTAGGCATTAAATCAGTTGCTGTCTCAGCCGGTTATGTTTGCGCCCAGCCGCGCGCTGAATTTTATCAAAGCATGGATGCAGCAAATATTGATTTAAAAGCTTTTACTGAAGATTTTTACCATAAAATCACAGGCTCACAGCTGCAAGCTGTTTTAGAAACCCTGCAATATATAAAACAGGAAACCAATGTCTGGTTAGAACTGACCACGCTATTAATACCTGGCGAAAATGATTCAGAAAAAGAATTACAGGAAATGACACAGTGGGTAGTGGAAAATCTTGGCCCCGATGTACCTATGCATTTTTCTGCCTTCCATCCTGACTGGAAAATGCGTGATATTGAAAAGACACCTACAGCAACCCTATTAAAAGCCAGGTCTATTGCCATGGCCAATGGGGTTAATTATGCCTACATAGGCAATGCACATAATAAAGCGGCCGACAGTACTTATTGTCATCATTGCGGTGAACTATTAATCGGCCGTGACTGGTATCAGCTTTCAGAATGGAATTTAGATTCTCATGGCGCGTGCCTATCATGTAATACCGTTTGTGCAGGTCTATTTGATAAAGAACCTGGAATATGGGGGGCGAAACGCCAAGTCGTTACACTTTAATTATTGCTTCTAAGTAACAAAGGTTAATTTTACTTATTGTTATACTAAGCCCTTCCCTCAGAAAGCGTCATCTTGGCATGGATGCCGAGATCCAGTGACAAGGATGTTAACGGTGGTCATTGTTGAGTGACCGAATCACATCCATGTGCTCTGGATACTGGCGATCCCTGCCAGTATGACGATTGACTTTATATTAATTATTACTCGTAGCTGGGCGGCCGCCAGGGTTTAAAATGCTGATTACCCACAAGCTTCAGCCTTTTTATCCAACCTTTCAATATCTGGATCAAGGCATTCTGTACCAAGATGGAGTATGAAGCTTGCATTACTGCTGCTCTAAAATATCCGAGACTCGCAGCTAACCCTGTATTTTTTTGTTTAAAACGTAGAGTCAGACATCGTGTAGAGACGTAGCATGCTACGTCTCTACCTATCTGGAAAACCTCAGTTGAATAATCAATTCCAGCTTATTAATGACATATCAACCACGAACTACACAGAGAAACTATTGATAACAACTTATGTCTTATTGTTGTTTTGCTAAGCTGTGCTCAGTACATAGCCATATTCTTTATTTTCTACTTATGAATGCAAACTCCAGACCTGACACGCCGCCCTTTTAAAGCAGCCTCTGCTATTTATTGAGTAGCGTGCGTTCCTGATTAACTAAAAAATCAACTACCGCTAACATCGCTGTTAACCCTCCTGCCCTCATGCGGTCTACACGGTATTTACCATTGACGACTATTTCAGGCACTCCCGCTGGACTGTAGCTGAATACCTGCGATTCAGCTTGTCTGGCCTGATCTTTTACAAGCGTTGAATTGAAAGCAAGTGTAAAGACTTGTTTATTAACGCCCTGTTCGACAAAAAAATCGAGCAGATCATTTTCATTGCTCAGTTTTTGTTGTTTAATCACAATGGCAGAAAACAAGGGAAGATGTATTTTATCCAAAATATTTAATTCACTAGCGGCATAAAATGCTTGTGCAAATAACTTCATCGGTTTGTTCCATACCGCGGGGAAAAACCAGAAATCTATATCCTTATCTTGTTTCACAGCCCATTCTTTAATCAAAGGTTCAAACTCATAACAGTGGGGGCAGCCGTATGAGAACATTTCCACAACTTCTATTTTATTTCTGTCCCGAGTCGCTACCGGCTTATCCAATACAATATAATGTGTTCCTGCAATAAAGCTATTCTCTTTTTGTTCAGACGAAACCAGGCTGGCTTCATCCTTCGACCCCTTCCGTTTAGCCGATAAAATAATAACATCTTGTTTCGGCACATCTTGGTAAGACCCTAATGTTGTAGTTGCTAACTTGACTATGTTATCTATAGTCGCCATACCCTCTGTAACTTTACCAAAAACCGTATAACCAGGTTGACGACCTTGGGGGTCCAGGCTTGGGTTATGCTTAAGATTTATAAAAAACTGGGATGTTGCGCTATCCGGGTTATTTGTACGAGCCATCGATATAGTGCCTCTGAGATTGTCTAAACCATTGTCTGATTCATTGATTACCGGGGCATGCGTTTGCTTTTTCTTCAAGCCTTTTTCAAAACCGCCAGCTTGCACAACAAAGCCAGGGATGGCGCGATGAAATAGAGTATGACTATAAAACCCTTCATCAACATAATTCAGAAAATTAGCCACCGTTTTTGGCGCTTTTTCTGGATTAAGTTGTAAGGTAAATGAGCCCAAACTGGTCTCAAAAACCACCGCTATTGAAGAGGGTTTTTTTGAAGATGCAATTTGTGCATAGCTTTGAGTATTACCCACAATAACGGTTACAAGTGATATAAAAAAAATTAATTTCAGTGTTTTAAATGTCATGATAATTTCCTGCTTATCAGATTAAAAAAGGCTAATGTGCTGATTTAAAATTCAAGATTAAATCAATTTCCTATTCTTTGCTTAACAGCTCTATGCTGACGCCTGTCATATCTTCAGAAGCTGAAGTCTTAGCCACTGTTTGTTCCGAGTTAGCTTGCAACCTAAGCGTCTCATCGTCTATATATTTAAGTAACGCCTGCACTTCTTGTTTGTTCAAACGCATATTGGGCATGACTAAATTGTTATATTTTTTGTACAGCGCAATAGCAATAGGGTCCTTGTTTTCCAGCATTTGATCAGGGGCTTTCAGCCAGTTAAACAGCCATTGCTGCTCACGTCGATTACTAATGTTTAGAAGGTCTGGTCCAAGTGCCTCGGCTAGTTCATGACCGGTTACTGAATGACAGCTTGCACAACGGGTACGAAATATCTGTTCTCCACGGGAAATGTTACGCAACTTGGGTGCATCTTTATAATCATTAGTGACAGTTGCTGTCTTCCACCCCGTTAGCCAATTGCCAATCTGATCAGCCAGTACATGCGAGTTTTCAAAAGGTGAACGTTTCATCCATCGTCCCGTTGCCTGATTGCCTATAATCAAGCTGACGTTATGGTTATTTGAACCATCTTGAATTTCCTCGATATAGAGCCCGAGTTTTTGGCGTAACAGAATAATATCTGACTTTTTACCGGTTAAAAATGTCCAGCGTGCTTTAAACCGATCTCTGTATTCTTTAAGAACAGCCGCTGTGTCATTTTCTGGATCAATTGAAATAGAATAAAAGAACACATCTTTTCCTAATCGATCACCCATGATTTTTTGCACTCGGGTCAGTTGCGCCGTTTCCAATGGGCAGGAATCCGAACAATGAGTGTAAATGAAGTTAATAACCACAACTTTGTCTTTTATAAGATCATCAAAAAAGTGTACGACTTCTCCTTCGTGGGTAATTAATGGAACATTGGGGAAATAGTCTTCACCCCATGGGGTTTTAGCGAATAAAAATGAACTATGTCCAGTGAGCAACAAGGCGAGGGCCGCCACCCGAAGATATTTGTACATGATGATTCTCATAACAAACTAAATAAAAATGAATTAGCAGAAAGCTTAACTACTGACTGCTAATTCAGTCATAGAGCGTAGCCGTTACCTAAGTAACGGCAACTTATGATGCCTACCAGCTATGGGCTAAGTTGGCGGACCCTATGGATCACTGCATCAATTGTCATTGGTGTTGGACAATTAACAACATGGGGCGAGTTTAGGTTATTAAAATTGTAATCATCGACTCGAACACCCGTATCATCACCTTGATTGATTCTAGGGGGTGCTGGCCATTCTAAGATTTCAATCTTACCTTCAGCTCGCAGTTCTTTAAGTTGTCCCAATCCCTTAACAACGCCACCGTTTTCAAGCGCTGGAACTAACCAGTGAGCAAAGCCGATATGCCACATGGGACTGTATTTCTGTTCAGGCATAAAGTAGGAAGGAAGCCCCACCTGACTACCGAACGGCCCACCACCTATTACACCATTACCATCACCCTCTAGCGCACCATTTGCTGGCATTGGAGGATAACTTGGACGTATCCGTTTTGGAGGGACGAACTGTACCAGTGGCACTGCTGCACTGCCTAAAAATTGATGTTTAGGTACAGAAGGCACACCCATCGCTCTAGCTGGACCATCAGGCCATGTATCAAGAACAACATAGTAAGGCAGATAATCACCACGATCAGACCATGATTTATGCAACTTAACCGTTACGAATGGATTTTCGCTTTCGGTGTCCATAGCAACCACGTGCCCAGAGGCATGTAAGCCACCCCAGACTTGTCCGTTATACAAACATTTGGTATTGGCTGGAAGATCAGGGAAGCTGGTACAGCTTTCATCTATACGGTTATGTTCCCAATCTTTATCACCCCATTTGAAGATGATTGCATTGAAGATTACCTCCTTACCTGCGTAATTAACACGACGTAATGGTGAATATGTGTTGTTTGGGTCCACAGGAGGGATTCCAACACGCTGAGGTTCAAGAGGAAGAGTCAAGTCAGTATTTGACCAAACTGGATTCGGCAAATCACCATAGAAAGTCCAGTTACCTGCCTCATCTACTTTAGCTTCAGCAGTAGCAGCCTCTGGTGTGCCAACTAATCCACCGGCCCATGACAGACCTAGCTCTTTAGACAATTCCAAATCACTGACATCATGCAGAACATACCATACTTCAGTTTCCACCCCATTTTCATCGACATTAATACCTTTAGTCAGAGGATAAGTAACTGTACCTCGTTCATTGTCAGGTTCTGGGTCTGAAAGGGCATCACCAAGCGCGGTATCACGAATATTATCCAGCTCGCCGATCACTGCATTTTTGACCCAGACAAAAACAGGATCCAGTTCAGGACCATATTGGCCCACAGCATCACCCGATCTAAAGGTAGGCAATGCAGCACTATCAACATAGCCGACACCATCCCAGGTAGGTATAGGTGTTGGCATTAGTTTGACCTGCCCAGGATGTTCTATATCCCAACGTAATAACATGGCATGGTCTTCATGCTGCGTATTATGGCAATGCTCCATGTAGGTTCCAGCAAACTCCCTAAAGCGTAATGCTATCTCAACCAGATCGCCACTATCGGGTTGTGGGCCTAGACGATAGACATCTTTACGTGCCCATTTTTCCCATTCAGGAGGCGCTTTACCATCTCTTCGTAAAATAATACCTTCTTCGAAATGAATGTGTACAGGATGACTCCAGGTGCCACTATTAATCAACCGCCAGACTTCCAGTCCACCCGAATTTTTAGATGGCGCAGCTGAAACGCGACGTGGGTCCATACCAAAACCTTTACCGCCATCAGTTTCTATAACCCAAGGCTTATCATCGGTAGGTTGTCTTTCAAACTCGAAAGAACGGTGTACAGCATTAGCTAGTTCCTCATCAGTGGGACGACGTAGAGGGATCATGGTTTTTTTACCCGCAACATACATAGCAGGATCCATACTACGATCTTTGCCTTTGTATTTACGAACACGAAATTCCATAAATTTACCGACTACAGGATCACCATTTACCCAGCGGTCAGGTTTACCGTCTTCATCCACATCTAGAGTACTAGCTTCATAGTTACCGTTGGCAATGTCTGCCATTGCAATCGCTTTGTCAGTGGCCTGGCCATTCTTGTGTTGTAACAAGTTAACCATATACAGTTTGTCACCTTTTTTAAACTGACTAAAATCCACAATAATATCGTAGCGTTCTGCGATACCTTGAGTCGGTAATTCACCGTTTTCAAAATAGACCGAATGCTCCATTATGTTGCCATCGTTAGCAACCATATGAAAAGGGACAGGGTTACCAGCCTGATCCATTAGAGCAACTTTGAAATAGCGTGACACCGAGCCATTTAATATGCGAAAACGATATTTACGCGCACGTACATCAAGATAAGGTTTATATAACCAGTTCACGGTCATAACATCACCGATAAACCCTTTAAGATTAAATGGATTAAACCAGAGCTGCCCCTCACGATCCCAGGCTTTTTCGGCTAATACCAGGTTAACGTCATAATCTCTGTTACCCCAGTCTAATGCAGATCCACTGGGTAAACGCAGGTTGACACCATCATCTATGGCTTCATTTCCGCGATCGAGAGCACTGTAATAATTCATCATCGCAGCATTACCTTTGTAGACATTTTGAGCGGTAAAATCCAACATATGATCATGAAACCAATGAGTACTCATCGTTTCACGCCAGTCTCCTGGAATCTTTTTTATTCCACCCTTACCATCAGGAGCCCCAGACCTTGGATCGTCAGCTTCCGTATTAATTGAGTCATGACCTGCGAGTTGAACAGGCCAGCGATAATCATAATATTGTCCAGGGAAGAAAAAGGAATTAGCATAGCCATCACTTTCAGCCGGCGTATGACCGTTATGTTCGTGAGTTGTGATGGTGTGTACGCCAAAACCACGGTTCGCAGCCACGTCAACAGGCAAGGTATTATAATGACGCATCAACACAGATTCGCCATACCGGACATTCAGCAGTTTGGGTGGCAAGGTACCATCAAAAGTCCATAAAGAACTTTCTTTTTGTATTGGCATATTAGGATGAAACTTAACCTCAATCCCTTTAGTTGTTCCTTTAGAGCGTTTGGAATTGGTCGTTTTGTGGTACAAACCTTTTTTACCAAACTCCCCTTTTTTATATTTATGTCTTTGTTTATTATCTCTAAACCCTCCATTCTTATGAGCACCTGACTGCGCTGTTTGAAAGTAAACTTTGGGGGTGAACTCTTCCCATCGCTGATGAGACCAACCCAAACCAGGTGGGCGTCCTTCAGCTGGAGGGTCATCTAGTTGACGACCGATAAACGACTCAATTAAAGGTTGCCATGGATTTAAGTCCTTATCATTAGAAAATTTAGTCGGGTTGGGCCAGATTCTCTGGGCCAGAAATTCTTCAAGATCTTTTCCTTCAGGTGAACTTTGAGCATCCGCAGGTAAAGGTAAAGCAGACCAATGTTTGGGTTGTTTTTTCTTGAATTTTAAACGCTTAGTTCCAAACTCTTCAAAACGTAACATTTTCTGAGTGAAAGGTTTGGCATTAAATAATGGACTTGGAGCACCATTAGTGGGTACGTTAAATATCCCATCATCACGTTGCTCCTGTTGTTGTAATACATTTTCTGTAGCGGCATCAGCACCTGTTCCAGTGAGACCTCCTTCAAAAGTGCCTTCATGTGCATCTGGCAGGTTTTCAGCTAAATCCCCGATGACTAATTCACCAAAATGTGAAGGATCATCGTCAGGCGGAATGGACGGCCTATCATCATCAGCATAACTGTAGCTGGTCATTAGACACGCGGTTAATAGAACTGCGCCTGATGCTCGAAAAAACGTCAGGCTGTTATTTAAAAAAACAGATCGATTTAAAGTTTTCATTGTATTACCCCTATAAATTACGGCTGACTAAAAGATCTCGATGCTCATAATCCAGGTTGATAACACGCAGCTTGATTCTCTCTTTCAAATATTGAAACAAAGTACTTCGCTTATTACATTCTGCAGCTGCATAAGGAAAAGCAACAGAGTTATTGGTTAATGTTTTTTTTATAATTTTCATGATTTATCCCCTCACCTCTCAAATTTACAAACAAACAATCAAACTATTAAGAAATAAAAATCTAGAAAACTATCTGATAAAACAGAAATGCTTTTTAGAATGCCCCTGGGTTCATCCCTTCGTTTACAAGATCAAATAAAATAATTACTCGTCTTAATTAAACGAAAAAATGGCGTCAAATGGCGTGCCCTCGCAATATTTTCTGTTTTTGTACCGCCTTCTAGAAGTCACATTAGCTAATGTGCAATTACTGCATCTGAAAACTTAGATACTTTGCTAATAATTTATGTTGGTTTGTAGTAAGTTTTGCTTAGAATATTCATTATTTTTGTATGCTCTGAATACATCTTCGCAATTCAGGAATTATGTAAAATAATATAATTCCCTCGTCATTAACTATATTCTTACTACTATTTATTTCGAGGTACTATTACCACTTGAAAAGTGAATTATTCACCATTTGGAATGAGATATTGTTAACACTGAGGAAGCTTGGATAAAGTGGACAGCATGTCCAGAAAAATAATTATAGGGGGCGTTCTCAATTAAGAGAAACCAAAGCAGCCTCTGTTATTCATTTAGTATGAGACTACTCCTGATTAACTCAGAAATTAACTACCGCTAACATCCTTGTTATCCCTCGTACGATCAACACTATATTTTGAAAGTGGCTACACTTTTTATCAGATCACATCGATTTCACTCGATCTACTACAGGCATAAAAAAACCCGAAACCTAGTGTTAATCGGGGCTTCGGGTTTTTGTTATTTGTTCTGAAACTTAATATTGGTGGAGCTGGCGGATAGCACATCAAGCGCAGAAGAAAACAACGACCCTGCCATAAATGCCCTTTCCAACCATTCCAAATAAATGAGACGATGCTCCTCTGAAAAAAATATATCCTCCCTTCTGTTTCCACACTGAGTAATATGATGTGAAATTGCTGGAAAAACATTTCTTGCTAATCTTGGCGTGAGATTATTTAAAGGCTAGCTTCCCCTTCACCTCCTTTAGAACGGCCCCCAATGCCATTAAGTTAAAAGTAATGCAACATGGGACGCAGGCTTTATCCTGCTATCTTTAGCAATGAAAGCAGGCTAAAGCACTGCGCCCCAAGGAACTAATCCCTTAACTTAATATGACTATGAACAAAAAACAGGCTAGTTGTTTTCTAAAGTTGTTTCCATGCTGTTTTTCAAGACTGTTGACAGCAGGGATGCTGTCAACAAGGCTACATGGATGTATTCACGCCGTGTCTTGAGGGACAGTATGGAAGCAACCTGCGGTTTGTTCATAGCCATTTAACTTAATGGCACTGGAACTGCCCCCCGTATTTCTTATAGTCAAAAAATACAACCACCTTTTCTTATTTAGTATTCATACTTAAAGCGATAGCTTCGGCGATTTTAATGCCATCAATTGCTGCTGACATAATTCCCCCAGCATAACCTGCACCTTCGCCCCCAGGATACAATCCCTTGGTATTGATGCTTTGTAAATCATCACCGCGCTTGATGCTGATGGGTGAAGATGTTCTGGTTTCTACCCCTGTTAGCAAGGCATCGTCCAGCGCAAAGCCTTTTATTTTTCGGTTAAACGCCGGAATGGCTTCTCGTATGGCGGCTATACAAAAATCAGGTAATGCATCAGTAAGATCAGTTAATTTAATGCCCGGTTTAAATGATGGCTCAACACTGCCTAATTTTTCAGAGGTCTTACCTTTGAGAAAATCACCGACTGTTTGAGCAGGCGCGTCATAGTTATTACCACCCATCAAATAAGCTTTTTTCTCAAGCTGTCGTTGCAATTCTATACCTGCTAATGGATGCCCAGGGTAATCGGAAGGGTCAATACCGACTACAACTGCGCTATTGGCATTGCGTTCGTTGCGTGAATATTGACTCATGCCATTGGTGACCACACATTGTTCTTCTGAGCTGGCCGCGACGACTGTGCCGCCTGGACACATGCAGAAACTATAAACTGAGCGACCATTTTTACAATGGTGTACCAGTTTATAATCAGCTGCGCCTAAAATTTCATTACCTGCATTATCACCAAAGCGGGCTTGATCAATCATTGATTGCTCGTGTTCTATGCGAAAACCAATAGAGAAGGGTTTGGCTTCTATGTAGACATTTTTGTCATACAGCATTTGAAATGTGTCTCTGGCACTATGACCAACAGCCAATGCGATATGCCGAGAGTTGATTTTTTCACCGCTAGCCAATGTTAATCCGGTGATTTGGCCGTCAGTTATGTCCAAATCATCAACCCTTGCACTAAACTTTATCTCACCACCTAGCTCAATGATTTTTGCCCGCATTTTTTCTACCATAGAGACTAATCTAAATGTGCCTATGTGAGGTTTGCTAACATACATGATTTCTTCAGGCGCACCCGCTGCAACAAATTCGGTTAGTACTTTACGGCTGTATTGTTTGGGGTCTTTCACCTGAGTAGAAAGTTTGCCGTCAGAAAATGTACCTGCACCGCCTTCACCAAACTGAACATTAGACTCTGTATTTAATATTTTTTTACGCCAAAAACCAAAGGTGTCTTTAGTGCGTTCGCGTACTTCTTTGCCGCGTTCAAGAATGATGGGTTTATAGCCCATTTGAGCTAATAGTAAGCCAGCGAGTAGACCGCATGGACCAAATCCAATAATCACAGGACGCTCAATTAAATCATCAGCTGCTTGCGCGACAAAGTGATAATCTAAATCTGGTGTGGCTTTAATTAATGGGTTATCAGCAAATTTTTCCAGCAATATCTCGTTGATAGAAGTTTCTACATCCAGCGTATAGATAAGAAATATATTGGTTTTCTTTCTGGCATCATACCCGCGTCGAAACATGTTAAAACTAAGCAGTTGATCTGCGGTAATTTCCAGTGTCGATAAAATAGTATTAACCAGCGCTTCTTCATCGTGCTCTAGAGGGAGTTTAATGTTTGATAGACGTATCATGTCAGCAAGTATCCATGTTACTTAGTGAGAGTAAATACGGTATTTTACGGCATAATCTGTAGCGATGCCGGATAGATTTAAGACTTTATAAATAGGAAAAAGATTAAAGGATTAAAGGGGATGCTACACTTTAATTGACGGTCGCCCTTGAGGTCGATAACTCAATCCCTTAGCTGATAATTTTTCAAGATTTTCTATAAAATCATCATTCCCACAAGTTAGACCTTTTTCTATATTTCTTCGTAATATTTTAAGAACAAGGGAGAGGGTCTTTGATTTATGATCATATAAAGTTATGGTAATACAACTACTGAGCACTATCAGTGGTAATAGCTTAAGAGTCATAAATCAAAGACCCCATTTCTGCTTCGAGCAACTTCGTTGTTCTCTTGACACACAAAAACTGCGCTACCAGCCGTCAACTGGAATTTTTTGTTATATGTTGTTCTAATTGGGGTATGAAATTTATTTCAATTTGATATCCCACTGCTCTAGCATATTCTTCAATAGTTGAGAGTTTAGGAGAAATAGTAGAATTAACATTTTCCAATCTAGAAATATTACTTTTTTTAGTGTGTAAAATTTCTGCAAGCTCCTCTTGGGTAAAACCAGCATCTTTGCGGATTTTAATTAATTGCTTTCTAAGAGCATATGCAGGTGCAAGATTCTCATACTCTTGCTTTACTTCTAAGTTTTCCAGAGCTTTCTTTTTAAAATCTGTAAGTGACGGTCTCATGACTTAACCTCTTTTAATCTTTTTCGAGCTATCCCCATTTCCTTATTTGGTGTTTTCTGAGACTTTTTAATAAAAGAATGCAAATAATAACTTCTCGATTTTTAACAGTACAAAAGAATGACCTTCCAATTCCTTCAGTGCCTTTCGCTCTTATTTAAAATAGCCCATTACCTAATGATTTCGTATAAGGTAACCCAAGGGCTGGACCACATTCCTCTATCATTTCCGCTATATGCAAGAAATTAGCTAAAATGCCTTTAGGAAAAGAGAGTGTTTCGGTCTCTACTTTTTGGTTGTAAAACGATATATGCCATTCCATAGATTAAAATAGTATCATTTTTGATAACTTTGTCAATTAAGTTATTCTGAAACATATAACGAATAAGGATAGTGAGTTGCTTCCCAAACCACATGAAAATTTCCTGTTTTTCTTCACCGTTTCCACTCTCAATACTCGCATCGAGGGCGACGGACTGTTGTAGTTCTTTATTCATCAGATGATACAAACTGGTGAATTGACAGTCCTTGTCTTTGCTGGCTTTCTTGGCTATGCGTTGCAATTTTGTTGGCACGCTTTCTACATTACTGTGCATGATGCGTGTTTCCTTGCTTCCCTGTTGTTGTCGTGATGGCCTATTCTTTTCGCCATGGATGGCGTATAGAAGAAGAGGGATGTTCAGGTCCCGAATCACGAATTTAAAAAAAGGTGTTAGTCAATGCACTCTCAAGATTAGATGCACGACTCAATGACTCATACAATTCTTTAGATAATTCTATAGTAGACCCCGCCTCTTGCCAATCTTCATTCGGTCATGCGCTTGATGAAAATTAATATCTGGCCCTAACGGAACAATAGCAGTTGGGTTTATCGTGCTATGACTCCCATAGTAATGCCGCTTTATATGATCCATATTAATCGTTTCCGAAATGCCTGGTTGTTGATACAGGTCTCGGGTATATGCCCAAAGATTTGGATAATCCACCAATCGTTTTAGGTTACATTTAAAATGGCCATAATAAACAGAATCAAAACGAATCAGGGTGGTAAATAAACGCCAATCCGCCTCGGTAATGTTCTGACCTGTTAAGTAGCGTTGCTTCTCTAATTTGTGTTCCAGCCAGTCTAAGGTCTCAAACAACGGCACAACGGCCTCTTCATACGCTTTTTGTGTTGTTGCAAATCCCACTTTATAAACGCCATTGTTTACTGTGTTATAGATCCGTCTATTAAGTGCATCAATCTCTTCATGCAGTGCTTTAGGGTAATAATCACCTTCGGTTGCGCCCACTTCATCAAAGGCAGTGTTAAACATACGAATAATTTCTGCGGATTCATTAGAAACTATCGTTTTAGTTTTTTTGTCCCAAAGTATGGGTACTGTCACTCGCCCAGAATAATTGTTATCTGCTTGGCGATAAATATCATGTAAATAGGCTGCATTAAAGATGGGATCGCCAATAACGCCTTCACCTTGTTGAAAAGTCCAACCCTCCTCAGCCATATGCCAATGCACTACCGATATGGAAACCATTTCCTCCAATCCTTTAATCTTCCGAAAAATAAGCGTCCTATTTGCCCAGGGACAAGCGTAAGACACATATAGGTGATAGCGGTTTGCTTCTGCTTTAAAACCAGCCTGAACACTGGGCCCAACGGTTCCATCTGTCGTCACCCAGTTTCTAAATTGGGATGCTGAACGAACAAACTGTCCTTTGGTTTCTTCAGTTGGATACCAAGCATCTTGCCACTGCCCTTCTATTAATAGTCCCATTTTAATCTCACAGAAATGTATTATTGTTAAAATCATCAAACGCTTGCAAGACTTCAGCCTTTGTATTCATTACAAACGGTCCACCCCGCGCAACAGGCTCATTTAACGGATGAGCCGCCACTAATAAAAATCGAGTCGCTTCATTTGCCTTTACTCGTATCTGATCACCTGCTTGCAACACCCCTAGTTGACGCTGTTGTATTAGCCGTGCTGGTTCACCGATGGATAACTGACCTTTAATAATAAAGATAAAAGCATGGTCATCTGGCTTTACAGTTTGCTCAAAGACTTGTTCTTCTGGCAAAGAAATATCCATATAAATAGGGTTGACCGTTTGATTAATGACTGGCCCTGCTGTTCCTTTATTGCTTATGCCTGCGATCACACGTATTTCAGTACCATTATCTAAATGCTCAACGGCAATGTCATTAGCAGGAAACTCCTGATAAGCGGGGACTTGCATTTTATCTTTGGCTGGCAGGTTGATCCATAATTGAAAGCCCTGCAATAGCCCTTCTTCCTGCTCTGGCATTTCCGAATGGATAATACCTTTGCCTGCGGTCATCCATTGAACACCACCAGCTTCAATAACACCTTCATGGCCTGCACTGTCTTTATGCCGCATACGCCCTGCCAATAAGTAGGTGACCGTTTCAAATCCACGATGAGGATGATCGGGGAAACCACCGATATAATCGTTGGCTTGCTCAGATTCAAAGACATCAAATAATAAAAATGGATCTAACATATTTAGCTCAGGCGTTCCAATCATGCGTGTCATCTTTACACCATCGCCATCACTTGTTGCTAAACCTGTAATGACGGTTCGTAGTTCCCGAATTTGATAGCTCATATTAATCACCTTTTATTTCCTTAAGTAACATTTACCCTACGCTGTCGAAATACGTTTATTGCTTTTGATTATCTACTTTATGGATATTGGTTATTGGAAGTGAGGCTTTAGCCTCGCATTAATTAGGCGAGGCTAAAGCCTCACTTCCTAAGTAAAAAGAGTGCTTAAATCAATCCATAAACCAAGAAAATTTAAAACGAATTATAGCTACAGTTTCGACAGCCTAAACCTACCGGCTACCCTGCATTTATTCACTTTTAAATCGATTATCCAGTGCATAAGCGCCAGGCCCGTTTGCCACTAAAAGTAACAATCCACCTGCCAAGCCAATATTTTTCATAAAAAGTATAAACTGCACTTGGTCGGCAAAATTTGCATGAAAGATAACTGCTGATATAACGCTGAATCCAGCTAAAATGAATGCTGAAAGCCTGGTTTTCCAGCCAATAATAATAGCCAAACCTGCAAATACTTCAATAATAATGACTAAAGGTAATAACCCTCCAGACATATTAAACGCCTCCATATATCCTTGCGTGCCTGCATAAGAAAAGATCTTGTTTATCCCTGCCATAAAGAAAATTAGTGCAATTAAAAATCTTCCTATCGGTGCTGAAAATGTGTGCAATGTGTTCATGTTATTTTTCCTCAGTTGTTTATGTAAAGTCGATAATTAAACTCTGAGTAAAGTTTACCTGTTGACCGTAGAGGAATAAACATCAATAATTGCAAATCATTGTTCACTTTATAAGAACGATCTATGGGTCAATTAGAAGATATGACTGTTTTCATCCGTGTAGTAGATGCAGGTGGAATTAGCCGTGCTGCTGAGCAGTTAGGTATTGCTAAATCTGCCGTTAGTCGTAGACTGGTCGATTTGGAAACGCGCCTTGGGATACGCTTGCTCAACCGAACCACACGTACATCAAGCCTAACTGAGGCGGGGCGTGGTTTTTATGAGCGCTCTATTAAAATAGTCGATGATATTTCTGAGCTTAATGCCTTGGCAAGCGATTCTAATACTTGTCTTGAAGGGACTATAAACCTGGCCGCCCCCTTATCATTTGGACTGTCACATTTGGCTCCAGCAATTGATGATTTTTTAAGCCTGCACCCTGAACTAACCATTAATATTAATTTCTCAGATAGGCAGATAAATTTAATTGAAGAAGGCCTAGACCTTGCTGTTCGTATTGCTGATTTAAAAGATTCGAGCTTGATTGCCCGCAAACTTTCACCGATTAGAACCCAGCTCTGTGCCAGCCCTGAGTATTTAAAAAAACAAGGTACACCTGAAACACTTGATGACTTAAAGCATCACCCATTACTACATTATAATTTATCAAATACATCGAGCTGGAAACTGACGGATAGCCAAGGCGAACAACATTTTATTCATGTTAAAGCCAAAATAAACGCCAATAACGGTGACTTTTTAAAGGATATGGCTATTGCAGGCCACGGCATCCTAATGATACCCACCTTTATCTCATGGAAGGCGATTGCGAATGGCGAACTTGTCCCCTTGCTTTCTGATTACATGACACCGCAATTGAATGCTTATGCCGTGTATCCACAGACTCGATATTTATCTCAAAGAACACGGGTGCTGATTGATTTTTTAGTGGAGCGGTTTGGCGAGAAGCCTTACTGGGATCAGCCTGTTTAATTTCAATATCCTAGTGCTCTATCAACCTTGGTTTGATGGGGAGTTAATTGATAGTTTGTACGCTCTTGCGTGGGAATGCAGGCTAAAGCACTGCGCCCCAAGGGACTAATACCTTAACTTAATGGCAGTGACGCAGAGCATGGGAACGATAATACTGTCTTTATCCATCAAACTCCTCGTCCGTTAGAATATTAAACCACCTCCCTATCAAAATGAAACCTCCACCCCCAGCACCACACGATCATTCTGCTTAAACTGTCCAAAGACTCCTTGTTGGTCGCCATAAAAAATATCCGCACCTAGGGTAGTTTTAATATTATCCTGCCATTCATAACTGACTTTAGGCCTGATTATGCCATCACCATTATTGGTATTGGCGATAAG
>ENA-ORXI01000405-ORXI01000405.1-sediment-metagenome-genome-assembly--contig:-NODE-405-length-36088-cov-4.420399_pt1 | contig 36088 bp, 33 predicted proteins | sample MGYA00237861_ERZ511468 | MGnify/ENA primary metagenome ERZ511468 (study PRJEB26299, sample SAMN06266213) | sediment metagenome | isolation source: Hudson Canyon methane seep mesocosm | place: USA:Hudson... | reverse complement strand
TTTGACAAAAACAAGGAAAATATTTGATATGAAATTTGATGTCATTATTGCTACATATAATCGTAAAAAAAGTTTAGATATTTTAGTAAAACAAATACTTGATTGTAATATTTTACCTGAAAATATTATAATTGTTGATTCTTCGAATGAAGAGAATTTAGAGATTCAAGAAATTAATCTCGTTCAATATATTTATACAACTCACGGCAATCAGCCTTATCAGCGATATCTTGGATATTTGGAAGCAAAAGAAGATATTTTAATTTATTTTGATGATGATATGAGAGTGATTGATAATAGTTGTTTTGAAAAGATGCTAACTATTTACGAAAATGATGAAATTGTGGGGGTTCAACCTAACTTTACTTATGGACATGAGTTTTTTGATCAAGAAATGCCAAAGTCAAAGGTTCGGCAATTAGCAAAGAAAAATATATTGTTTAAATATTTAAAGACGCTTTCAGGACACCCATCAATTCCTAATGGAAAATTTTACTTATCAGGACTCAGAGGCTCAAAGCCAGAAAATAAAAGTAGTATGGAATGGTTTAATGGTCCTGTTTTTTCTGCTAGAAAAAAAAATCTCTACAATAATTTTAATTTTAATCTTTTTGATTTGTATACAAATAAAATGGGAAAAGCTGAGGATGCTATTTTAGGATTTACTTTGTCTAAAGAAGGAAGTATTATCTACTTAGATGAAGAGCTCTTTTTTCATGATGATCAAGGTGATAGTACCTACTCAGTTGACTTTGTCTCTTATGGAAAAAGAGTTGCTTACTCCAGACTATATCTATCATTTGAATTTGCGAGACTTTCAAAAACAAAACCAATTGTGGCATTTTTACATTACAATTTATATATATTTGGGCGTATTATGAGTATGCTTATAAATCAATTACTTGGTATTAAGAAATCTAGGTTTCAAATTATTTACGGTTATTTGCAAGGTTATTTTCATGCTTTGGTTGATGTTAGAAGACTGTTTATTTTTAAAAAAAACAATAAAAAGGGAGTAAAAGAATGTTAAATATATTAATTGGTGGAGTTCCTCTAATTGTAATTGCTTATTTTATTCATTTTAGAAAAAACTATAATTCTAACAATATATTGGTTATTATGATCTTTATGTCTTATATGATATTTGCTACAAACTATGAAAATTATGGATTGAATTTTGACTTGTTTAGATATGTACACAAATTTATTGGAATTATTTTAGCATTAAGTTTGATATATTACGTTTTAAAAAGTGGCTTTAAGATACTTCAAAATCCAGTTACTTTATTATTATTCTTGTTTTTAGGAGTAGTTTTTTTAAGTTATATTAATAATGATGTATATTTATCTAATTATATACATTATACGAGAAATTTTATATTTATTTCCATTATTATATTGTATATTTTTTTTAAAATACGTACCAATGGTCAATTAGATGAATTATTCCATTTTATTGTTAACATAACGTTGATTTTGTCATTTTTTGTTATCATAGAAATAATTATACGTGGAAATATTACCAGAGTCTTTTTATTTTATCCAAATCCCAACTATTTATCATTATCGCTATTATTCGGTTTTAGCATTTTATTATTTCTTGATACTAAGTATAAATTTTTTAAAATTGCATTAGTATTGTTGGCTATTTACTTTACTGAATCAAGAGCTGTTGAAGTTGCTGTGTTGTTATTGTTTTTGATATATATATTTAAAAATAGAACATTAATTAATTTTAAGTATTATATACTCGGATTTATTTCACTTATTATAATTGGAAATATGTATTTTGATAAATTACCAATGAAACAAGACATTAGAAGTGTAAGGATTGGGTTAGCTCAAGTGTCTATAAAAGCGTTTAAAGAGAATGTTATTAATGGAATTGGATATGGACAATTTAGAACAAATTTCTATAAGTATGTTGATGATGATATTATTGCATTAAACTATCCTTTGATTAACACACGTGCAGTAACAAAAGAGGAGGTTATGACCCATAGCGATTTATGGCAAATAGTTGCTGAACTTGGTCTTTTAGGAATAGGTTTTTTGATATTTTATTTTTATAAATTGTATTTTGAATTAAAAAAACTTATAGTAATTAATAAAGATTATTATTATATATCAATTTCATTAATTATTGGATCATTGACTTTTTCATTGGTTCATAATAATATTACTTCATTTGTCTTTTGGTTTATTTTATTTTTACCTTTTATTATGACAAAAATACATAAAAACAGTGAGATATAAAGTATAAAAATGAAAGAACATATTGTAAACTTAGATATTTCTCGAAGAAGCTCAATTCGAGGCAAAATGGACTCCATAGTTAGAATTTATAAGAAGTTTGGTTTTATTACTATGTTACATAAAATTTATATTCAATTATACTTTTGTGTTAATAAAATTGATTTTAGTCCTGTGTCAATTCAAACTCTTGATGTAATTGGTGCCAATCAAAAAGAAGGTGTTACTTATGTTAATGCAAGTTGGGAAATACTTATTGAAATAATTAGTAATCTAAAAAAGATTAATAAAGACATATTGGAAGGAAGTTTTGTTGATTTTGGTAGTGGTAAAGGTGGTATTATCATTCAAGCAAAAAAATTGGGATTCACTGATGTAATTGGAATAGAATTTGCGAAAGAATTATGTCTGATTTCTAAGTCAAATATAAAAAAAATTCTTAAAACAGATGCGGCGATTACTATAATTAACGATGATGCACAAAACTATATTCCTCCTAAAAAGACGCGATTGATTTTCTTGTATAATCCGTTTAGTAAAAAGATCATGGAACCTGTAATAGAAAATATTGTTAATGTCAATTATTCTGATGATGTCTTTATTTTATATGTGAATCCTGTTTTGGATAAAATGTTTATAGCTAATAGTAAGATTGTAATATTTGATAAGATTGTTGCTACTACAGGTGATATTGTACATATTTATAAAATTACCAAATAATGTTTAATTCAAGGGAGTCTTAAAGAATGAAAAAATTATGTTATGTATTACCGCAATATCATCATAAGAGTGCTGAAAACTTTTATCATATTATTAATTTCTTATCAGAATTAGGTAAGCGTGTTGAATTGTATGTAATTATTGAAAATAGTGATAACAATCCCATTATTGATAATGTAAAAGAAATATTTGTTATTAATAATACGAATATCAAATACAATTATTTTATTAGATTTAGTAAAATTATAAAAATTTATTTTAATCTATATAAAAAAGGTGTGAAGATGTTTTTTGCTAGGGCATCCTCGACAGGAGTCTTTCCTTTAGTAGTTGCAAATAAGTATCTTAATTTTAATAAGGCAGATATCATATTTTGGAGTTGTGGTCAAGATGTTATACCATTAACTTTTGATTTTAAGAAGAAAAACATAAAGAGAATATTAACGAGAGTTCTAAGTAAATTCATTTTTTCTAACATTAATTACCTTGCAACTGGTCCTGAAACTATGATTGACTATTATCATGAAACATATAAAATACCTAAGCGCAAAATTCAGTTGTTGTATAACGATATATCATTAAAGCGATTTTATCCATTAAATCCTATTGAAAAACGAAAAGTAAAAAATGAGCTTTTAGATACTAAGAAGAAAGTTATGTTGTTTGTACATACTTTTAATCTAGCTAGAGGTACTGATTTACTGCATAAAATAGCGTTGAATATAAAAAAACACAAACATAACATTGTAATAGTGGCTATTGGAAGAGAAGGTGATTATTCTAAGTATTTAGAAGCTGAGATAATCAAGTATGATTTAAGTGAGCAATTAATGAACCTAGGTACAATTCCAAATAAAGATATTGTTCAATATTATCAAGTTGCAGACTTGTTTTTAATGCCATCTCGAGGGGAAGGATTCCCTAGAGTTATCATTGAGGCTATGGCATGTAAGTGTGTACCCTTTTCATTTGATGTAGGGGGAGTAAGAGATATTCTACACAAAGATATATCTGAAAATACCATGACAAAAGTTCATCAAGAAGATAAGTTCATGCATAAAAGTATTCAACTTATTAATGACAATAGTCTTTTAGATGAATATGCTGAATTATCATATGAAAAAGTGCAAGAATTCAAAACAGAAGTTATTGTTGAAATGTATCTAAATAAATTTAAAGAACTGGAAAAAAAATGATTGTATCTATTCACCAACCAAATTTCTTTCCGTGGTTAGGATATTTTGATAAGATTAACAAAAGTGATGTATTTATATTTTTAACTATGTCAAAAAGGTCGTCCTCAGATAATTATTTTACTAGAACAAGTGTTTCAGTAAATAAAAAAATTAAATATCTAACAATCCCTTTTGGAAAACAAGAGCCAATTATTACTGATTTAGAGATGCCAATTGATAAAAAATGGATATCTAAACATTTAAATCTTATTAAAGCTGCTTATTGTGAAACTAAATATTTCAAAGAGATTTATCCTGATATAGAAAAATTATATAAACGCAATAAAACAGAACATTATTATGTATTTAGTATAAATATAATTAGATTTTTTTTAGAAAAATTAAACATTGATACTCGAACATATATTGATATAGATTTTAATAAAGATTTTGGCATTTCAAATATAAGAAATATTAACATATGTAAAGAAGTTCAAGGCAAAACTTATTTGTCTGGGACAGGTGCAAAAGCATACAATGATGGTGATATGTTTAAAGAGAATGGATTGAACTTAAGGTATCAAGAATTCGCATCTCCCTACAAGCTCTCCATATTAGATGTGGTATTTAACATAGGTTTTGAAAATACAAAAAAACTATTTGTAAAGAGAGTTGATTGTGAATAAATTAAATATAAAAAACTACTGTGAATTTTCCCTAAAAGAATGGGATGAAATCGTAAGCTTATTTGATGGAACAATTTATCATACAAGCTGGTTTTTTGAATATATGACAATTTATCATAAGGATAAACTTATAGAGAACCATTCTTTTTCAATTTCTGATGATACTAAGATAGTTGCACTTGTTCCTGCATTTGTAGAAAAGATAGACAACTCATGGCAAATATCGATGGGTGAAGAAACAATTGCTTCTGCTCTTTATGATAGCAATTTAAAACAAAAAGAAATAGTTAGTATTTTTAAACTATTAACCACTCATATTGATTCCATTGCGCAAGAAAAATCATGTACTTTGTCTAGATTTAATATTTCACCATTATTAACAGTTACAAAAAATAGCAATATAAACTTTTACAAGTTATTTGGATACACAGAACAGATATTGAGGCCTAGCTGGTATATTTTTAAATGTGACCTTGCTTATGTAATTAATCTTGGTGTATCTATAGATGAGTTATATTCACGAATACGTAGAAGATATAAGTCATTTATTAATAAAACTCTAAAAGGTGCCCAATATATAGTGCTGGATAAAAACAATTTAACAAAAGAGATATTTTCTAAATATATCAATTTTTATTATTCGATTAAAGGAAAGAGACGGAGTTTAGAAGCTTTTGATAAAGATTACGAAGCCATAAAAAATGGCTTAGAAGTAATTTTCATCTGCGAATCTAATGAAAAATATATTGGTGCTATTGCAATACACAAATATAATAAAATGGCCAGATATAATTCTGCTTTGACAGTTGATATGGACAATTTGTATCCAAATCATTCCTTGGTATGGAAAAGTATAGAATATTTAAAAGACAACAATTATAAATATTATGAAATTGGTGAGCAAGTAATAGAAAATGGTATTTATGAAGTAAGTAAAAAAGAAAAAGACTTGTCTTTTTTTAAAGCAGGTTGGGGTGGTGATTTATACCCATGGGTTAAAGCACAAAAGGAGTACAATTTTAATGATATTAAGTAAAAAAGGTTTAAAGATTATAGCAATAGGTGCTCATCCTGATGATATAGAATTGGCATGTGGTGGAACACTTTCTCGTGCAGTGCAAAATCAGCATGAGGTAATGATGATAGTAGTCACGGGGAAATCATCTTTTGATCATACTCGCGCTTCCATAAGAACAGAAGAAGAAGTAATTGAAGAACAAAAAGAATCATGCCTTAGTTTAGGAATAAAAAATATAAAAGTTTTAGGGTTTGAGGATCAACATGTTCCTTATTCTGTGGATTTAATAAGTAAATTAGATACACTAATCAATGATTTTCAACCTGACATTGTTTTTACTCATTTTATATTTGACACACACCAAGATCATATTAGAACAGCCCAATCAACCTTATCTGCTGCAAGAAAACAAAATACCATCCTTTTATATGAGCCTATTAATCCATCAGGACGAGGGTATGTGTCATTTAGACCACAAGTATACATTGACATTACGGATAATATAAAAGATAAAATTGAAGCATTAAAAGCGCATAAAAGTCAGTATGAAAAGTATGGCGATGACTGGCTAGAAGCTGTAGAGGCAAGGGCTAAATATAGAGGCTTTGAAATGGGTTCTAAATATGCAGAGTGTTTTGAAGTAGTTAGAATGGAAGTAAATGTCTAAAAAAGTATATTGTAGTATTTCAAATCACACTTTATCCGAAGACATTTGTAAGGATAAATTAAATTATCAAACTTATATTAAATTGTTAGAGTACTTCGATGAGGTTCATATATACGGAAGAACTTTTGGAAAAAAAAGTTATATGCGAAAAGATCCTACTAGTTGCATATATGTGCACTACACTAGCGTACCAAAAAGTTTTATATTAAAATATATTACTACTGTTATTAAAATATTTTTATCCATTTTAAAAGATGATAAAAAATATTGTTTTTCAATTCTAGATGCCAGTGAGCCGACAACTGGAGGAGTTATAGCTACTTTGTTAAAGGTTTTTTTGAAAAAACCATTTCTGTTGCAAGTTCAAGGTGAAATGACTAGAATTTCACCTAAAACTGATGGTATTCTTCAATCAATAGGATCTAAGTATTTTACTTTATTAAGTACTAAGTTTGCAGATAAAGTAAGAACAGTTTCCTATATAATTGAAAAACAACTTATTGAAGATGGAGTGAAAAAAGTAAAAATTGAAGTATTACCTCCTCGCGTTAATTTAAAACAATTTGATTATAAAAAATATTCAAATACCAATAATGGTTTAAAAAAACAGTTTAATATTTCTGAGAATAAAAAATTGCTTGTATTTGTCGGTCGACTCGTAGTATTTAAGGGAGTTAAGTATTTAATTGAGGCATGTAAATATTTAAATAAAAAAGAATATCATTTATTGATTGTAGGAGATGGTACCTTAAGGGGTGAGCTTGAAAGTTTAACACAAGAATTAGGGTTAGAAGATAATATAACATTTGTTGGTGCCGTAGAGTTTATTAGAGTTCCCTATTTTATGGCTGGTGCTGATTTATTTGTATTACCATCTTTAGATGAAGGATTTGGTCGAGTTATTCTAGAGTCAATGGCTGTTAAAACTCTTGTATTAGCAAGCAGAGTAGGAGGAATTCAAGATATCATAGTTGATAATGAAACAGGATTTTTTATGGAAGCTGGTAATATAAATAGTATTTTAAGTAATATTCAAAAGATTTTAAAAATGGAAGAACGTCATATTGATAATATAATTGAAAAGTCATATAAACTTGTACACGATGACTATGAATTTAATAATTCTATGAGTAAATTTATTCATATCTATGATAATATGATTGTAAACTATGAAAATACTTAGAATTTATACACGTTTACCACCAATGCCAGGTGGAATGGAAAAGCATATTTACAATCTTACTCTAGAACAAATTAAACTAGGTCATGATGTTAGAGTTTATTTTAATAAAGGTAGTAAAATTACTAAGAATGATGTTCAAATTTCAACTTTACCTTTAGATAGCACCAATCCTAGGTTTACAGGAATTATATTATTTCATTTTTTTATTTTAATCAGAATATTCTTAAAAAGAGAGAACTATGACATAGTTCATATTCATGGTGACTGGAGTTCCCTAGTTTTTGCAAAGCTTATACAGCATTTTTCATCTGCAAAGGCCTTGGTCTTTTCAGTACATGATGATATTAACGAGACTTTTGTATATAATCATGTATTGTCAATTTTATTAAAACAAGTTGATATAGTTTTTTCTACGGGATATAAAGCAGCAAATAAAATAAAAAAAATTGTCAAAACCAGTATCTTCGTCCAACCAAGTGGAATAAATGAGTTCTTTTTTAAACCTTATACCAAAATAAAAAAGAATCATAAATTTCAAGTGATTACTGTCGCTAATTTAATTCCAAAAAAGAATTTAAATTTAGTATTAGATATTGCGAAAGAGTTTAAATATATAAATTTCATAATTGTAGGTGAAGGTAGTGAAAAAAAGAAATTACAAAATAGATTAAAAAATGAAAGTATTAAAAATGTAAAACTATTGGGATTTAAATCAGCTACTCATATAAAAGAGTTATTATTTCAAAGTGATTTATTTTTATTAACATCTACTAAAGAAGGGACTCCGACTGCTATACTTGAAGCTATGGCTTGTGGATTACCAATAGTTACTTCAAAAGTTGGAGGTATTGAAAATATAATTAAAAATGGAATTAATGGGTTTGTTATCGATAGCTACCTTAAACAAGATTATATTTATGTTTTGATAAAATGTCAAGCTTATTTTCTTGAAAATATTGGAGAACAAAATTTCCACCATAGTAAAAATTATACTTGGGGAAAAGCAACTAGTAATATAACTGATAAATGTAAATTATTAATTAAAGGTAAGTGAAGTGAATAAAAAAATATGTATAATTGGCTTGGGTTATGTAGGGTTACCTTTGGCTGTTGAATTTTCAAAAAAATATAAAGTAATTGGACTCGATATCTATCAAACAAGAATTGATGAATTAAACTCTGGGTTTGATAGAACACTAGAATTAAATGAAGTGCAATTACAAGAATCTTTAAGTAATAAGATTAAATTCACATGTGATATTAAAGAAATAGAAGATTCTAATATATATATAGTTACAGTTCCAACTCCAATTGATAATAATAATAAACCTGATTTAACACCTTTGATTAGAGCCAGTGAAACTATTGGAAAAGTGTTAAAGAAAGATGATATTGTGATTTATGAAAGTACTGTGTATCCAGGTGCTACAGAAGATGATTGTGTACCAATATTAGAAAAAATAAGTGGTTTAAAATTTAATCAAGATTTTTATTGTGGATATTCTCCTGAGAGAATAAATCCAGGAGACAAAGAACATACCGTAAGCAAGATTTTAAAAGTTACAGCAGGGAGTACTCCTGAAATTGGTAAAGTTGTAGATAAATTATATTCTTCAATAATAACGGCGGGTACGCATCTGGCTCCATCAATTAAAGTAGCGGAAGCAGCAAAAGTAATAGAAAATACACAAAGAGATATAAATATAGCATTTGTTAATGAATTATCCATGATATTTAATAAAATGGAGATAGATACTAATGCAGTTTTAGAAGCAGCAGGAACAAAATGGAACTTCTTACAATTTAAACCAGGGCTTGTAGGCGGGCATTGTATAGGGGTAGATCCTTATTACTTGACTCATAAAGCACAGAGTTTTGGATTTCATCCTGAAATGATACTTGCTGGACGAAGAATCAATGATAACATGGGTGTGTATGTAGCAAATCAAGTTATAAAACTTATGATTAAAAAAGGTCATACAATAAAAAACTCAAAAGTATTAGTTCTAGGGATTACGTTTAAAGAGAACTGTCCTGATATAAGAAATAGTAAAGTCATTGATGTAATAAATGAGCTGGAAGAGTTTGGATGTAATGTTGATGTGTGTGACCCTTGGGCTGATGTAAAAGAAGTAAAGATTGAATATGACTTAAATTTAATATCAAATATAGATAAAAATATTAATAAATATGACTTAATTGTATTAGCAGTTGCGCACAATGAATATAAACTATTAAATTTAGTTAATCTTAAAAATACCATAATATATGATATAAAATCAATTCTCCCAAATGCTGATGCCAGGTTATAGTTTTTATGACAGCTATGATTAAAAAATTAAGAGAAATATTAACTAAAAGTGATAAAAAACTTTTAGTTTTATTAATGCTATTTTCACTAATTATTTCTATTATTGAGACTGTTGGCATTTCAATAATAATGCCATTTATTGCTATTGCAAGTGATTTTTCTTTAATTCATAGTAATGAATATTATAAATATTTATATCAACTTGCGTCTTTTGAAAATGATGTAGACTTTGTTATTTTTCTTGGGGGAAGCTTAATTATATTTTATTTTTTGAGAAGTGGAATAAATTTTTTATATGTTTATGCACAGGCCCGATTTACTCACGGAAGATACTACTTAATCGTGTATCGTTTATTTGAAAACTATATGGGAATGAGTTACAAAAATTTTGTTACAAAAAATTCTAGCACATTAACCAAATCAATTATTAATGAGGCGGCGGGTTTGATTTCCCTAACTAATTCATGTTTAATCATATTTAGTGAATTTCTTGTAATGATTTTCATTTATAGTATGATGTTATATGTTAATTTAAAAATCACACTTTTAATTACTTTATTTCTGCTGCTTAATGCCATATTTATGACTAAAACTATTTCAAAAAAAATTAAAAATGCCGGTGCTGTAAGAGCTTCAATACAAAAATACTTTTATGAAATTATTAATAGAACTTTCGGGAATTTTAAACTTATTAAATTACAAAATAATGATATAAAAGTTATGAATGAGTTCTCTTTAGCCAGTTTGGAATATTCTAAATCTAATATTATATACACTTCATTAGGTCAATTGCCAAGACTTTTGTTAGAAGCTATTGGTTTTGGAATGATCGTTGCTATGATTGTCTTTTTTGTATGGGAAAAGGGAACAGATATAAAATCAATTTTACCTATAATTTCTATGTTTGTATTGGCTTTATATAGATTAATGCCATCTGTAAATAGAATTATGACAGGATATAATTTAATTATGTTTAATCATAAATCACTTGATATCATACATAATGATTTAATGTATGATAGCGAAGAGTTAGGTGCGGAAAAGCTATGTTTTAAAAAAGAAATTAGTTTAGTAAATATTGATTTTGAACATATCCAGGGTGATTTAATCCTTAGGGACATTAGCATTAAGATTGAATTTAATGACCTAATCGCCTTTGTTGGCGAAAGTGGAAGTGGAAAATCTACATTGGTAGATATAATTATGGGTTTACATAAACCTTTAAATGGCAATATATATATTGATGAGAGACAGCTTGACGAAAGTAACTTAAAAGACTGGAGATCTAAAATAGGCTATATACCACAAAATGTATATTTATTTGATGGTTCAATTGCAGAAAACATTGTTTTTGGACGAATATATAACGAAAGAAAAATTATTGAGTGTTTGAAGAATGCGAATATTTATGATTTTGTTTTAGAAAAAGACGGACTAGAAACTTTTGTTGGAGAGGGTGGAATTATGGTTTCAGGAGGTCAAAAACAACGTATTGCAATAGCAAGAGCCTTGTATGGTGAACCTGAAATTTTAATATTAGACGAAGCTACATCAGCACTAGATGAAGAAACCGAATTAAAAATCATGGATGAAATTTATGAAATATGCAAGAATAAAACGCTTATAATTATTGCACATAGATTAAGTACAATTGCAAGATGTAAAAAAATTTTTACACTTGACAATGGTAAAATTGCATGAATAAAGCAGTTTTAATTCAAGCAAGACTTTCATCTTCTAGGTTTCCCAAAAAAATGCTAGAAAAATTTAATGGTATAACAGTTATTGAGTATGTTTTTAATCGATGTAAAAAGTCAAAATTAGCAGATACTGTTGTCGTGATTACATCTGTGGAACAAAGTGACGATGAACTGTATGCTTTTTGTAAAGATAAAAATATACCTGTTTTTAGAGGACCACTAGATGACGTATTAAGTAGATTTACTATGGCAGCAGAATATTATCAATGTGACATTATATGTAGGGTATGTGGAGATTCACCTTTTGTTGATTATATAGCTATTGATAAGCAATTTGAAGAATTTAGGAAACAACCAAGTTTGGAATACAGTATTACTACAAATTGTTTAAATGGTTTTATATCTGAAGCTTTTACTTTAAATTTAATAAAAAAAATATATAATGCTGACTTAACTGCAGATGACAAAGAACATGTAACAAAATACATTCGTAATCATATTCAAGATTTTGATACGAAAGAGTTAAATTTAAATTTAAAACCCACAGGTTTAAACTCTTTTAATTTAACTGTAGACTATCCTGAGGACATTATCCTAGTTGAAAAAATTGCAAGTAAATTTGATTATGCCAGTTTTACTTCTCAAGATATAATAGAACAATTAACCAAAATGAAAGATAAAAAATGACATACAAAACACCCGACTTCCCAAAACGACTTGAAGTAGAATTAGTAAGTGACTGTAACTTGAAATGTACCTATTGTCCACGACATTATGTGAATGAATTAACGGGATACATGGATTTAGATTTATACAAAAGAATTATTGATGAAGCTGAATCTCATCCTGAAATGGTTTTTGTTTTACACCGTAGAGGTGAAAGTATGATGCATCCAAAATTTAACGAAATGTTGAATTATATTGCTGGAAAATTTAAAGAAGTGCAAATGGCAACTAATGCGACTATGTTAAATCCAAGTAAATTTGAAGCAATAGTAAATGGACTTGACTTTTTATCTTTTAGTTTAGATACGCCTGATAACTTTAACAAGACAAGACTTCCTGCAAAATACGATAAAGTTGAAGCAAAAATTTTAAATTTTTTAGAATATAATAAAGGTAGAGTTAAAACTCAAGCCTCTATGGTAAAAACTGCTGAAACAACAGATGAAATGTGTATTGAATTTACAGAAATTTGGAAAGATAGGGTAGATCGAGTTAGAATTTATGAAGAACACTCAACAGATGGAAATTTCGGCTCATTAGAAAATCCTAGAAATATCAGAAAACCATGTGTGATGCCTATATATGAAATGCTTGTTTATGACAACGGTGTTATTGCGAGATGTAATCATGATTGGGATAGTGATGGAATGGGCGATATTACTAAAAATACTTTAAAAGAAGTATGGATGAACCCTAAATACATTGATTTGAGAGAACAGCATTTAACTCAGAAATTAACAGATCCAGTGTGTAGTAAATGTGATAGTTGGTATCCTGAAATTGGTGACCAAGGTACGGGTGAGGTAATTGAAGGTGAATAAATTCATACCCTTAGCTAGACCTGACATAAGTGATGAAGAAATAAACCTAGTAGTTGAGACATTAAAGTCAGGATGGTTAACTACTGGTCCAAAAGTGACAGAGTTTGAAACGGCACTATCTAAGTATCTTATAGATGATGAACAAGTTTACTCAATTGGATTAAACTCATGTACTTCTGCACTTTTTTTAGCTTTAATTGCTCTTGGAATCAAAGAGGGAGATGAAGTTATCGTACCTACTTGGACATTTGCTGCAACTTCACAAGTGGTAGATTGGATTGGAGCGAAAGTAATTTTATGTGATATAGAGGAAGACTCATTAAACATTGATGTAAATGAAGCTGAAAAACTTATTACAAAGAAAACTAAAGCGATCATTCCTGTTCACATTGCAGGTTATCCTTGCGATATGGAGTCTTTATCCGAGTTGGCAATAAAATACGACCTGAAGATTATTGAAGATGCAGCCCATGCCATTGGTACCAAATATAAAGATACAAAGATAGGTAACTTTGCTGATATTACGTGTTTTAGCTTTTATGCAACAAAAAATCTAGCTATGGGTGAAGGTGGCGCAGCTGTTTCAAAAGATGAATCTTTAATTGAGAAAATTAGAAAACTAAGTTATTTTGGAATCAATAAAGAAGCATTTAAAAGATATGAAAAATCAGGCAGATGGTTCTATGACATCGAAGAACTTGGTTATAAGTCAAATTTAGATAGTCTTCACGCAGCTTTAGGTATTATACAGTTGAAAAAACTGGATAAAATGAATAAAAGAAGAAGAGAAATCGCTCAATATTATAGAGATAATTTATCCAAAAAGGTCAAATTTAATAAAGACTCTAATGAACATTATCATACCTATCATTTGTTTCCTATACGTTTACCTGAGAACATTAATAGAGACGATTTCATTGAAGAACTAAAAGATAATAACATAGGTGCCAGTGTGCATTTTATTCCTTTGCATTTGCATACGTTTTACAAAAATAGATCAAACAATGACTTTAAAGTTGCAAACAAAGTATTTAAAAATATTTTGTCCATTCCTATGTGCTCAGCTATGGATGATGATGAAGTGAAATACGTAGTAGAAACAGTAAATAAAATTCTAGGTTGAAAAATGAACGATTTTAAAGAATTAGTGTTAAATACAAAAAAAGTTTCTATTTGGGGTATTGGTTATTTAGGCTATACTACAATATTAAAATTACAAGAACATGGATTTTGTGCAACAATATATGATTTCACTGAATCTCGATTATCCGAATTGAAAAATCATGAATACCCAAATAAAGAGCAGTTTAATAGCTGGTCAAAAAGTGGGGAAGTTCCAGAAGTCAATCTTGACAAAGTAGATATCGCCTCTGATAAAAATTCTTTATTTGAGAATAAGATTCATATTATATCTTTTCCCAATACTGAAAATAATGATTATAAATCATTGGCAAATATATTTATTAAAAATAAAAATAAATTGGACAAAAGCTTAATTGTGTTTCAATCAGCTGGAGTTCCTAGAAATATTGAAAAAAGCTTTTCTGATGAGTTAAAGAAACATAAGATTAATATCGAAATTGCAACTATTTTTAGAAGTGATTGGACAATTGAAGATTTTTTCAATAAAAGTTATAAAAGAGTGATATCTGGAAATAATGAAGAAGCTATCTTTAAAACTGAATTGATTCTCAAACTATTGAATCTAGAATCAATAAGATTAACAAATATTGAAGAGGCAGAAGTATACGAAAATACAAAAAATGCATTGAACTATACTATGGTTGCATTCTTTAACCAACTTTCACTTGCTTACCCTCATATTAACATTAACGATTTATCAGATAAAATTCTAAAAGATTTAAACTTTAAGAATATAAGTTTAGGTGTAAGTGGAGTTGATTATAAGTCTGAACAATCTTGTGAAAATATATTAAGAGGTTCAAGTGGAGATTTTTTAAGTATATTAAAAGAAGCAAATACAACTAATATTTCATTTTTATTTTACTATGTAAATTTGTTAAAAAGTAAAAATGTAGATTCAGTGACTATTCTTGGGCTATCATCTTACAATAGTAAGAAAGATTTCAGGTTTTCACCTTCTGTGATCTTGTCAGAATATTTAAATAAAGTAAATATTAAAGTTTATATACACGATGAAAATTTGAATCAAGAAGAACTCATTGATATATTACCAAATTGTGAATTTGTTGACATTAGTTGTAATCCAATTACATCGGACGTTGCTGTTATCATGAGTTTATGTAATGAATATAAGTTTTTTACACAGGCGAATATTTATGAGTCAGGTTTATTTGGTGTAAAATATATTTTTGACAATACTGGTTTTTTTGGAAATTTTAAATATAGTGTTAATACACAATATCATCAATTATGTGATGGTCAACTAGAAAAGGTACTTAAATAAAATATGTGTGGAATAGCCGGTTTTATATCTTCAAATAAAAATTACAATACAAAAGAAATAGTTTCCAGAATGTTAGATAAAATAAGTTATCGTGGTCCTGATCAACTGGGTTATGAAACTTATGATGATACAACAATTGGAATGGTTCGTTTAAGTATAATTGATCCTCATGATCATGATATACCTGTGTTGGATGACAGTGGTAAATTTGCTATTGTGTATAATGGTGAAATATATAATCATGACTCAATAAGACAATCGCTTAAGTCAAAATACAAATTTAACACAAATTCTGATACCGAAACTGCTTTGGTTAGTTATATTGCAAAAGGGATTGAATCTTTTGGTGAGCATAATGGAATGTATGCTTTTTCTATTTATGATAAAATTAAACGAGAAACAATAATTGTTAGAGATAAATCTGGCGAAAAACCATTATATTATGCTGAAGGTAAAGATTTTTTTGCTTTTGCCAGTGAAATGAAATGCTTGTTAGAGTTAGTAGAACCCAGATTTAATAATGAAGCCGTCTCTTATGAAGCTTATGAATTTACAGTGGGAAAGGAAACTCTTTTTAAAGGTATTCATCAGCTTGAGCCAGGTGAATTTATTAAAGTTAAAGATGGTAAGTATAAAGTCCATAAATATTGGAAAATTTGGGATAATATCATAGATATACCCTGTGATGAGAATAAAATTATAGCTGATCTATGTGAGTTGGTTGAAGATTCCATTTTATTAAGAACCAAAAATGCGGCACACCAGTATGCTGCTTTTATTAGTGGAGGCGTGGATAGCTCTTTAATCGCTTGCATTGCAAAACCTGACTTTTTATATACCGCACATTATGATTACAGTGATTTTGATGAATTAGATTTTGCAAAACTTGTGGCAAAACAAATAAAAAAAGAATTAGTTATAGTCTCTCCCAATAAGGAAGAGTTTATGCAAACACGTAAAGATATAGCTTATCATCTAGATACACCTTGTACTTGGACTAGTTTTACCTTGTGGATGTTGCTGGAACGAGCGAAAAAAGATGGTGTTAAGATTGTTATGAATGGTGATGGTGCTGATGAATTGTTTGCAGGTTATCATAGATACCACTTACTGCATCATGATGAGCAAATTCATAATTTAGTAGCAATGAAGCAATACTCATATTTAATTGGAAAATATCATGGATCTGCTAGCAGTCGATATTCAAAACTTGTAAATAGATGTGAAAATCCTTATAATGAAGAAGTAAATAGGTATTTGGATAAGTCAATAGAAAATTACTATAATAAGATGAGTGAGGATATAGTTCACTTTATGGGATTAAATGATTTTTATAGTACTATGCAAGTCCTTTTACAAATGGGTGATAGATTAAGTATGGCACATAGTATTGAAAATAGATCTCCCTTTTTGGATCATAGATTACTTCAATATGCTTTCTCAGTATCTTCAAAATATAAAATTAAAGACGGTATAACAAAGTGGGTATTAAAAGAGGTGTCAAAAAAGTTTATTCCTAATGAAATAAGTAATAGAATTGATAAAAGAGGCTTTTCAGCACCAATTAATAAATGGTTTGAATGGGATAAACAAGGTAAATACAATCGAAGCGCTTATAAAAATATGGTACTTAATGATTGGAAGAATGCTTATAAAATAATATAAAATGGAGTGATAATGACTTGTTTGTTATGTAACTCTACTAATGTAAAATTTAAATTTATATTTGGTGGGGAAGATATTTACTTGAAGAAATTAAATATCATGGATTTTGACTTGAAATGGTATGAATGTCAAGGTTGTGGTGTATATTTTAGTGAACAATACAAAAATGTAGAAGATGTATACAAAGATGAAGATTTATATGATGCATTATATGACAAAGTTACAATTAACGAAAGATTTAATAAAATAATGAATTTAGATAAAAAAAATTCAGACAATGTTAAACGAGTTGAAAGATGTAAAGATTTTCATAATAACTATATAGAGTTACTTAATAATAAAAAGATGAAGTATAATATATTAGATATTGGTGCTGGATTAGGTGTTTTTTTAGCAAAATTTCTAGATGAAAACTACAATGGTTATGCTTTGGAACTAAATAAAGTTGCTGTAAGTCATATAGAAAATGTATTGCCTACTGTAAATGTGTATCAAGATTATATGGAAAATTTAAAAATTAAAAATAAATTTGATTTAATCACATTGAATAGAGTACTAGAACACGTAATAAATCCAATAAATGTTATGCGTGAAGTTTCAAGTGCTTTGGTTGAGGATGGACTTGTTTATCTTGAATTACCAGATGTGTTTAGTAATGAACTTGATGGTCATAAAAATGAAGCTTTTGCTTCTGGACATTATATGGTATACAGTGCAAAAGCAATTAATTATATTTTTAATGAAGTAGGATTAATATTAATGAATTTAAATAGAGTTAAAGAGCCTAGTGGGAAATTTACTATTTATGCAATTGCAAGGAAAAATAATGAAGTATTGTAAAAAATGTATTATGCCTACAAGTAGACCTGGAATAACTTTGAATGAAGATGGCATTTGTGGTGGTTGTTTAGGTTCTAAAGAAAAGCAAGAAGAAATAGACTGGAAATTTAGAGCAGAAGAGTTAGAAAAAGTTTTAGATACGTTTCGTGGAAAAGGTGATTACGATTGTTTAATACCCGTAAGTGGAGGTAAAGATAGTACATGGCAAGTTTATACTATGTTACAAAAAGGTATGAAACCCCTTGCTATCACAATTAAATGTCAACACAGAACACCACTTGGGCAAAGAAATTTAGATAATTTAATAAACTTAGGTGTTGATCATATTGATTTTACTGTAAATCCAAAATTAGATAATCGGTTTATGTGCAAATCTTTCCGTGAAATGGGAAATCCTTCTTTGGTTGAACATTTGATTATGTGGTCTACGATTATCAAGACTGCTTTGCGTTTTGATATTAAATTAATTGTATGGGCTGAAAATTCTGCGCTTGAGTATGGTGGAGATCAAAAAGATAGAAATAAATTTACAATGGATTATGATTGGATTAAAAAATATGGTGTAACGAATGGAACACTTGCTGAAGATTGGGCAGATGAAACATTACCATTATCAGATTTGACTAGTTACATGTTACCTAAAGAATCTGAATTAAATGATGCTGGCATTGAGAATTTATTTTTAGGGATGTATTTAAAATGGGAACCTGAAGATATAGCTAAAAAATCCCAATCTGTTGGTTTTGAGTGGGCAGAGAACCCCGTATTAGGATTGCATCCTTTTGTTGGTGTTGATTGTGATTTCCGAGTAGTTCATCACTTTATGAAATGGTATAAATTTGGGATAACAAAACTTTGGGATAATTTGGCAATAGAAATACGTGAAGGTAAAATGACTCGTGATGATGCTATTAATTATTTGAAAGATACAAGTGAACCTATTCCAATTAAAGAGATTGAAACTTTTTCAAACTACTTAAAAATTTCTGTAGATGAATTCTTTAAAATTGCTGAGAAACATAGAAATTTAGATATCTGGGAAAAAGATGATAACCAAAATTGGTATCTGCCTCAATTCAAAAAAGAATTTGGATTTTGGAAAGAATTTTTACTATGACATTAAATTTACTTGAAGAACCTCGAGTCTTTGGTGTTAAAGGACATGAACTAAAAGATATTGGGAAAATATTTTTAAATAATAATGAACTGGTATCCTTTAAAACTAAAAGTGGTAAAGAATATGACTTTGTAGCAAAAGATTGGGGCTTTTATGCATCTCCTTCAGTTAATTCTAGATTAATTAAAGAAGGGTTCAAAACAGCTTTGGTAGTGAATGAAAATGAACAGGTATATGTTATGGTTGTAGAAAGTGATAAGATGGATATATTTCATAAATATTTAGCAGATAATCAAAATAGTAAAATTATCTGTTGGTTAGATAATTTTTTTACTGGAGTGTTCTAAAATGTGTGGAATTGTTGGTTTTATTACAAGTGAAGAAGTTTCAGAAAACCATTTGCACGATATGGTAAATACTCTTAGTCATAGAGGACCAAATGATAAAGGTCATTATAAAATAAAGGAATTAGAACAAGATATTTTTTTGGGGCATACGAGATTATCTATTCTTGATATTTCAAATAATGCTCATCAACCAATGTTTAACGAAGACAAAAATGTAATTTTAATATTTAATGGTGAAATATATAATTATGTTGAAATTAGAGACGAATTAAAAATGAAAGGTCACAAATTTACTTCTACAGGAGATACTGAAGTTGTTTTAAAGTCATACCTGGAGTGGGGAACTGAGTGTTTTAGAAAGTTTAATGGAATGTGGGCTATTTCATTGTACGATAAAAAGTTACATAAAACTATCTTGTCTCGTGATAGATATGGAGTAAAACCGCTTTTTTATCATAAAAATAATAATAGTTTTATTTATTCTTCAGAGATAAAATCTCTCTTAAAATTTCCAAATATTGCAAAAGAGCCAAATTATGAAAAAATATTTAGATATGTTTCTAGGCATTACCGCTATGTAGATATAGATAATGATACTTTTTTTAAAAATATTATTCAAGTTCCGAAAGGTTGTTTTTTAGAAGTTGACAATAGTTTTAATATTAAAATAACAAAATATTGGTCATTACAAGACCAAATTACTAAGAATAATGATTCTGATTTAAAAGTTGTTGATGATTTTCGAAATTTATTTATTGATGCAGTAAAGATAAGATTAAGAAGTGATGTTGAAGTAAGTTGTATGCTGAGTGGCGGACTTGATTCTACCTCAATTGCATCTGTAGCTTCAAAAATTTTAAAAAAACCTTTAACAACATTTTCAGCAATTACTGGAGATGAAAAAGGCGTTTATGATGAAAGTGACTATATTAAGTTAGTTGCTGAAGATATTAATGCAACGTCTCATTATCTTATTCCTGAACCTTCAGATATGTTTGAAACAATAAATGAAATGTTGGAGTTTCATGATGAACCAATTTGTACTGCTACTTGGCATATGGGATATTTGATTTCAAAAGATATAAAGGAAAAGAATATTTCAGTTGTTTTAAATGGACACGGTGGAGATGAACTTCTTGCTGGATATTGGGATCATTATCACTATTATTTCCATACTTTAAAAAAAGAAAATAAATTAGATGTATTAAATTATGAAATTAATAGGTGGAAAGAAAACCATAATAGAAACCAAGATGAGTTAATTATATCAGAAGAATACATAAATGATTTACTCAATGATAAAACAAGTGAAACAAGTAAATTTCATGATTATTCTAATGCATTTAATATGGATTTTCAAAACAATTATAAGTTAGATGTAAAGTTAAAAGACATCAGTGATAATATTTTAACGAATAGACTTCATAAAGAATTATTTTTTGAAACAGTACCTTCATCATTAAGAGCAGAAGATAGAAATACCATGTCTCAATCTATTGAAGCACGTTCTCCATTTTTAGATTACCGATTGGCGGAATTTTGTTATTCCCTGCCTGACAGATTTAAAATTAGAGAGGGTGTAGGGAAATGGCTTTTAAGAGAATCTATGAAAGGCATTTTACATGAAGAGGTTAGAACAAGAAAAGATAAAGCTGGTTTTAAGTCTCCAACTGAAATTTGGTTTCAAACAATTAATAAAGGGCAGATTTATACACTTATTAGGTCTAAATCTTTTATAAATAGAGGGATTTTTGACACGAAATATATTGAAGAAATTTTTGAAGAACATTTAAATACAAATTCTAATCATCAAATGTTTTTATGGCAAGTAATAAACATAGAATTGTGGTTTAGAATTTTCTTTGATGAGGAGGATTAGATATGAAAACTTATATTATTGCTGAGATTGGGATTAATTATAATGGCTCTTTAGACAATTGTTATAAAATGATTGATGTTGCTTATGAAGCTGGATGTAATGCCGCTAAGTTTCAAATATTTACTGCAAAGAATATGTACCCTAAAAGTGCAGGTAAATTAGATTGGAAAAATGAAAAAGAAGAATTTAGTTATAGCATTTATGAAGCGGTAGAAAAGTTCCAATTACCTGATCTTTGGATAGACAAATTGATTTTATATTGTCATGAAAAAGAAATTGATTTTATGGCTTCTGTATTTGATAATGATGGATTAAATATTATGGTTGAAAAAGGGATGAAAGTTATTAAGCTGTCATCATATACGATAACTAATATTCCACTTATTGAAGCAGCTTCAAAAACAGGTTTGCCCATCATTATGAGTACCGGCGGTGCAACTATAGGAGAAACAGAAGAAGCCGTGAGAACAGTCTTAAACTATCACAATAACTTAACTATTCTTCATTGCTCAATACAGTATCCAACTAAATTGCAAAATGTTAACATGGGTGTAATGGATACTTTTTCCAAAGTTTTTCCAAATATTAATGTTGGTTACTCTGACCATAGCGAAGAACCATCCCCTGCGCCAGTAGAGTCTATTTACTTAGGTGGAACGGTAGTTGAGAAACACATTACATTGGATAAAAAAATGGAAGGACCCGATCATTTCTTTGCTCTTGAGCCCAGTGAACTTAAGATAATGGTTAAAGATATTAGGAAAGCTGAAATTGATTATAAAAATAATAATTTCAGTATAAATGAAATTATTTACGGGAATACTGAAAAAATATGCCACGAACATGAACAGTATTTAAGAGATTTTTGTTATATGTCTCTTTTCGCAAAGAAAGATATTAAAAAAGGTGAAGTAATCGTACCTGAAGATATCTCTATATTGAGACCAGCTAAAAAAGACAAAGGTTTGGAACCAAAATATCTCAAATTATTCATAGAAAATAACGTTACTGCATCACAAGATATTAGTTTCGAAGACCCAATAAAATGGGAGATGATTTTATAAGTGAAAAAAATTCTTTTTAGAGCTGATGCCGCACCTCATATTGGAATTGGTGACTTAATGTCATTGCTTAATTTATCAAAATACTTTTCTGATTGTAAAATATATTTTATTATTAAAAATTACAGAGCTGGTGTTGAGTTAATGGCTAAACATAATGCCAAAAACTGTTATTCAATTAACTCTGATATTTCCATAGAAGAAGAAGTGAAATTTATAAATAGTTTTATAAATGAAAAAAATATTGATATGGTTTTTTTTGAAATAACGGAGAGAAAACTTTCTGATTATGTATCTATTAGTAAAGATGTTAAAAAAGTTGCTGTTAACTTTGATGAACATATATTAGATGACTTAAGTCTTCTAATAGATTGGGATGTATCTGCCAATAAATATTTTGATGTGTCTAAATATCCTAATACTAAGTTTTTATTGGGACCTGAGTTTGTAATCTTACCAAAAGATTTTTATTCAAATAAGGTTTTAAATAGAAAAAATGAATTGAATAATAAAAAACTTTTAATTGCAATGGGTGGAGCTGATGAATTTAACTTTACGTGTAAAATTGTAAAGTTGATTATCAAATATAATTTAGACTTTGAATTGAATATCATTATTGGATCTGGATATGAGTTTAGGAAAGATTTAGAGTATAATTTAAAAAAATCAAATCTAAAATATGTTATAAAAGAAAATATTACAAATATGTTAGATGAATATTTAAATTGTGATATAGGTATTGGTGCTGGAGGTTTAACTTCAAGTGAACTTATTGCAACAAAAACATCGGCAATTTTAATTGCAACCTATAAACATCAAGTAGATAGATGTGAATATTTTAGTGATATGGGTTGGGCAAACTATCTTGGTTTTAAAAGTTTTAATGAAGAAGATTTAATCTCTGCAATAAAAAATCCAATTAAGCCTACTGGACATATGATTTTTAATACTAATAAAATAAAGGAGATGGTTGATGAACTACTCTAAAGATGTTATTATAGAAGATTTGAATATAAAGTTTTACTTTGAATACCTTGAGTGGGATAGTGGTTTTTTTTCTAGACCATCTTATTTATTGAATCTTGAAAAATCTAACTTAGGTGTAAGTAGTTTATGCAAAACTATGATAAAAGAAAAACTAAACGGTGCATTTACAACTGTTAAATTAGATACATATTTGGATAGTCAATTGTTGAAACTTTTTCAAGAATGTGGGTTTTACTATGTTGATACAGAAGTTATTTTACAATATCTTCCAAGTAAAAATTTTCAACTCAAGTCAACTAGTGAAGTGAAAATAGTAAGAAAAAAGATGAATATAGATTTGCCTTACGAAGAATTAGGAAGTGTCTTTTCTTCAACTAGATTCCATACTGATACCAATATTACGAATTCAAAAGCTGATGATTTATGGATAAACTATTTAAAAAACTATAGGATTTCAGAAGATAGGTGTATGTTCACAGCTGAAATAAATGAGAAAATTGTAGGTGTTATTTTGGTTAATGTAAATGGGGAGATTGCAACATTGTTTTATGTTGCAGTGTTACATGAATTTGCGGGTAGGGGTGTAGGTAGTGAGCTTATAGAGTATGTATTTGATAATTTTAAAAAATTTATAATAAAAACTGAAACACAAATTCAAAATTTTAACGCTTTAAATTATTATATAAATAATGGATTAAGTAAAATTGAGAATACGTTAACTGTTTTACATAGGTGGAAATAAATGATTAATTTAATTATTGCCGCACATCCTGATGATGAAGTATTGGGTTGTGGTGGATTGATAAAAAAGCTTTCTAAAAGCGAAGATTTTTATGTAGTAATATTAAGTGCAGGTGCTGATTTTAGATATGACAAATCAATGGAAGCTGTATTAAAAAGTAATGCAATTAGTGCAAATAAAATTTTAGGAACAAAGGAAGTTTTTTTTGAAAATTTGCCGAACCAAAAAATGGATAATGTACCAATACTTGATGTTATACAACTTATTGAAAAGTATATTTTATTATTAAAACCAGATAGAATATTTACCCAGCATATTGGTGATTTAAATAAAGATCATCAAATAATTGCGGAAGCTACATTCACCGCAACAAGGCCAATAGTAGGTCAAGTTGTTAAAGAAGTTTATAGCTATAATGTTCCTTCTTCTACAGAATGGAATTTAATAGAAGGAAATAATATCTTTGCACCAAATGTTTTTATTGATATAAAAGATGAAATTGACTTTAAATTAGAAGCAATGAAATGTTATGAAAGTGAGTGCAGAGAGTACCCTCACCCTCGAAACCCAAAATCATTAAAAGCACATTCCAACTATTGGGGTTTAATTTCAGGTTTTGAGTATGTAGAACCTTTTAAGCTAATAAGAAAATTAGATATATTATAGGACGAAGAATGAAAATTATTTACATAGGTGGTGTTGAAATTGGTTATACAATTTTAAAAGCTGTATTTGACAAAAATTATAGTGTAGACACTATATTCACGTTACCTTTTTCAATGAAAGATAAGACTTCGGGATTTGTAGACTTTAGCCCATTAGTTAAAAAAAACAAAAGTGCTTTAATACGAGTACAAGATATTAATTCGAAAGAATATATAAGTAAAATCAAGGATACCAACCCTGATTTAATTATTGTATGCGGTTGGCAAAGGTTAATATGTGAAGAAATTCTAAATATTCCTAGACTAGGAACAGTAGGATTTCACTCATCGTTACTTCCTAAATTTAGAGGTAGGGCTCCCGTTAATTGGGCAATTATAATGGGGGAAAAAGAGACAGGGGTTACAATGTTTTATCTAACACCTGAAGCTGATGATGGTGATATAATTGCACAAAGTGCTTTTCCCATTTTACTCAATGATGATTGTAAAACAATATATGAAAAATCAGCATTGGCTGGAGCCAAACTTCTTACAGAATATCTACCAAAAATTAAAGATGAAAGTGCTCCTCGAATACATAACATATCTGGAACTTATCCCGCTTATCCTAAACGTACGCCAAAAGATGGTTTAATTGATTTTAACAGAAGCGCACTAGATATTTATAATTTTGTAAGAGCGTTAACAAAGCCTTATCCTGGCGCTTTTTATATCAATAATACTGGGGATAAAGTTATTGTTTGGAAAATTGAAATTATTTTTGATAACAGTAGATTAGAAGAAAATGATATTGTATTTACTACTATAGATTTAAATATAAGAATATTAGATTTTCAAATAGTTCACAAATAAAAAAGACTATTTTCATGATTAACATACAAATCAAGTTCAAATTCTTGAAAAGTTTAATTACAAAAGAAATTAATGTATAAAGAAACAAATATAAGATCAATTTTTAAGAGTATAAGCTGGAGACTATTAGCTACATTTACAACTGTTTTAATAGTATATTTTTTCTTTGGTAGATTAGATTTGGCAATTGCTACTGGTATACTTGAATCAATTTTAAAAATTATATTGTACTGGGGACATGAAAGATTTTGGCATAAAATCAGATGGGGTAAAAAGAAAATCAAGCCTTTTAATATTTGCTTTACAGGAGTATGCTCTTTTGAAATAGTTCAAATTGCTGATAATGTATTTAAAGAGCTTAATAAGCTTCAAATTCCTATTGAAAGATTGGATGGTGAAAATATTAAAAGTATAATCCCGCTTATCGTAAATTCAAAGGACGATGAATTCATGTATCTAGAGAGAATTGAAAGTTTTATAAAAATATTACAAAAAAATTCGATATCAACAGTAAGTACATTTTCCTCACTGTCCGAAGAATATCAACTTGTAACTTCTAAAATGTTAACAAATAATATTGTGGTTTACTTAAAAAATAGTTTGACTAATTCTAAAGATATAATGTTAAAAAGTCAGTATAATAGTTTTTCCAATATGAACAATGTCTCTTGTCTGTCTAAGAACTCAGAAATAATCATAGATACAGAAATATTGAACAATGATGAAGCTACAAAAGTTATCGTTGAATTTGTAAAAATAAAATATATTAAAACGAAATTTAAATAATAATTTTATTAAATTAAAAAATAAGGATATTAAGTTGAAAAGTAAACTTTTAAAGATTACTAGAAATCTATATCATAATAAATTGAAATCAGATTTTATTAAGAAAATCATATTATTTGTCTATAGTTTGTATAAAAAGTTCAATAGAAATTTAACGTTAAAGTATTATTTTCCACTAACAATAGATGGAAAAGATAATCTAATTGGTATACCAATGTTTGCAGATGATTCTAAGTATTCATATTATACTCAATATTATTCTGAAACATTTAATTTTATCTCAAATGATAAAACATCAATTTACATGCAAAAAATTGAAATATATCGTGCAAAAGAATATTTATTTACAGAAAGCGAATGTAAATTTAATTTTGAGGGTGATGTACTTTTACCAATATCACTCATTAATAAAGATGCTTACACTGAAGTAAACAACAGTTTTTCTGTAAGTATTATTAAAAATAATAAAGAAATATTATTGGAAAATATTGCTCAAAATAGGTTCCATTATTTGAAATTTAATAAAAACGATAATGTTCAAATAAACTCTAATCACAATATATTAATTGGAAAGCCAATTGCATTGAATCAAGCTAAAAAAAAGAAAAAAAAATTGGTTCTCAATATTTTTATTGATGCATTTAGCGCTTCTTTATTTGAAAAATATTCTTATGAAGATTTACTCCCCAATACTGTTAAGTTCTTTTCAAAAGGTGTCATATTTGATAATTGTTATGCTAATGGTGAATCTACGCTACCAAGTTTATCATCTATGTTCACAGGAAAATATGTGAAGAACAATAATTTTTTTCATCCAAGAAAAAGACAAATAATCGGAATTAATCAAAAAATAATTAGTCAATACTTTAGTGAAGAGGGTTATTTTACGCAGTTAATTAGTGGAAATTATGGCCAAAATCCCTATCAAGGATATTGTTTGGGATTTGACCGAACTATTTTCAAACATTCAATGAAACATAATGAAATAGTTTATGAGTTTTTGGATAGCATGAGAGTGTTTAAAGATAGAGATGTATTTACATGGCTGTCTTTTTTGGATATTCATCATAGCTTAAATTTGACATCTAGCTTTAGTTCCGGAGTTGAATTGGAACTGGAAAATCATAATTATCAGGTTCAGGATAAAATTAAAACACCATTCAAAGGATATTGTTCAAAATCCACAGCAAGATATATTTCTGAAATCAAAAAGATAGATTATCATTTAAAGTCATTATATGATTATATTGAATCAAATTATGAAGAAGATGAAATATTAATCTCTATCGTTTCTGATCATGGTAATTCTTTTACGGATGAAACAAGGAAAACAAATTTACTTAGAAAAGAAAAAATCAATGTACCATTTATGATTAGAGGAACGGGAATAGAAGCGAAAATACAAAATGATATTATTGAAAATGTTGATATATTACCAACTATATTAAAATTTTCAGGAATCAAGTTTGATTATCAGGTGATTGATGGTAGAATACCGAATTATTTTGGTGGCGAACTTAAAGAGGTAGCTTTTGCAGAATCTTTATATCCAAACCAAACGTATAAAGCTACAATAAAAGATCATAAGTATGAGGCTTTCTTTGAAACAAAAAGCTATGTTAATCAAAGTGGAGAAGTAAACTTATCAGACTACTCTTTTGTGGTTTATGATATCAAAAATGATTCATTAATTGTAGATGAGATTGTTGTCAAAAAGTATAGACAGATAATGTTGGATAAAGTAAATAGGGATAAAAATGGTAATTTGGATTACAGGACTTAGTGGAAGCGGAAAGACGACAACTGGGAAATTAGTATATGAATACATAAAACAAAGATTTAGTAATACCATATTTCTAGATGGTGATGTTATTAGGAAGGCTCTTGATAACAATTATGGATACACTCTAGATGAAAGACTTAAGGGTGCAAAGCAGGTTTCTGGACTTTGTAAAATGCTAAATAATGAAGGAATTAATGTTATTTGTTCAACTATGTCACTTTTTAAAGAAATTCAGGATTCTAATAGAGAAGAGATAAATAATTATATCGAAGTCTTTTTAGATGTAGATTTAAAGGAATTAAAAAAAAGAGATTCAAAGAAATTATATTCTACTGTTACTAAAAATGTTGTTGGTGTAGATTTGGCATATGATATACCAAGTAACCCCGAATTGTATTTAGATAACTCAAATATTAATCAGTTAGATCAAAATGTCAATAATATTACTGAATATTTTGATAAATTAACAAATAGTGAAAATGGGAAAAGTAATAGTAAATTTTACTGGGAAGAATATTATAAAGAGCATCAAAAACCATCGGGAAACTCTCCTTTTGCCGAATTTGTAAATACTTATTTAGATAAAAGTGGAAACTTTATAGAACTTGGCTGTGGCAATGGTCGAGATAGTTTTTACTTTCATGAAAATAAAAATATAAATATTCTATCTGTTGATCAATGTACCGAAGAAATGGCTTTTTTAAATAAAAATTATGGAAATGAGAAATTAGAATTTTTAGAGGGTGATTTTTCTAATTTGCAGATTGAAGAGAATAAATATGACTATATTTATTCACGCTTTACTTTGCATGCGGTAGACGAAATGTCAGAGAATCGTACTTTAGGTTGGATTGAAGATTCCTTATCTCAAAAAGGACTTTTTTTCTTAGAAGCAAGAAGTATTAAAGATGAATTGTTTGGTGAAGGTAATCGTGTTGGTAAAAATGAATATTTTACAGATCATTACCGAAGGTTTTTGGATTTCAAAACAATTAAAGACAAAATAGAAAAAACTGGTTTAAATATTGTTTATTCTATTGAGTCAAAAGGCTTAGCAATTTATAAAAATGAAGATCCCACTGTTATTAGAATAATTGCTAAGAAGTCTTAGGAATATTAGTGCTTGTTCTTAAAAAAGTTTATAGATATATATTTGACAACTATTTAAAGTGGTCTGACTTGACACTGATAGGATTCTTAAATCGAAAACTAGAATTTAAACTGGGCAAAAACATAGATAAATTTAATAATATAAATTTAGACAATGTGAAATTATATTTTACTAAAAATACTATGACTGAAGGTAATGTGGAGAAAGTATTATTAGTTGAAACTATGCATACTCATGCAACTGCAATGGTTCATATTAATATTATGAGATTATTACTATCAGCCACAAGTAAAACTAGAAGTATTGGTTATTCAAATTTTAATGAACCCGCAATAAGACGTTTAAATAGTGCATTTGGTATCAATGAATATGTAACTATTTATAAAGTTTTTAATCTTAAGATTGTCTTTCTTTCCATATTGAAAACATTTAAAACATTGATGAGTAATAGTAAATTTACTACCTATAAAAATATCTCAGTGCTAATAGATGATGTTAATATTGGAGAACAGATATATGATCAGTTTTTAAGAAAAGAGCTACATGGGTCATATAGAAGAAAAACTTTAAAATATTTTTTTTATATTTATAGGGGATGTTATTATTATTATAGTTCAAAAGAAATTCTAAAAAAATTAAATGTAACCGACATTATTGTTAATAATACTGTATATACAAACGGAATATTGATTAAAGCTTGTTCTAATTTAAACAGAAATGTCAATGTTTGGTGCACTGAAAATTCTTCGTTTGATCAATTTTCAATTTCAAGAACTAAAACATCAGAGTGTATACTTGAAATACCGAACTGTAGGAGATTTCAAGACAAGTATTACATGAAATTGTTGAACGATTTTTCGCAAGAGCAATTAGATACTACCTTTGATCAATCTATAAATCGCGGTCTTTCTTGGGAAGAAAAAATTAAAGCTACTGATTTGTCAAAAATTGAAGATTTTGACGTCTATAATTATGATAAAAATAGAAAAAATGTTTTTATATTCTCACATGCTTTTAATGATGATGTGAGGCACGCAAATAATATTATATATGCTGACTATTATATATGGCTAATTGAAACTTTAAATATCTTGAGTGAAAATAACAATATTAACATATTTGTAAAACCACATCCCTCAGAATTTAGATATTCTTACGAAGAAAACTCAGAAAATGTGATAAAAGAGGTATTGAAAAAGACTCCTTCGGCAAAAATTTTCTATATTACAAACAATATTAATAAAAATTTATTATACAGTTTTGCTGATTCTATAGTGACAGTATGTGGATCAATTGGTCTTGAAGCTCCATGCTATGGCGTGCCTGTTATAACAGCAGCAAGGGGTACATATTATGAAGCTGAAACTACAATTAATAGTGAAAATATTAGAGAATATGAAAATAATTTGACAAATATACATTTGATTAATAGTATATCAATCGAAAATATTTCTAAAGCAAAGATTGTTTATATTTTTGCATCTATACTTAGATATGTTGATTTTGGATTTGATTTAAATAAAGAATTAACCAATGATGTTGAAAGATTTAGATTGGTAAATGAAAATTTTAAAGATTTTAAAAAAATAAAAGACACACAATTATATAAACTCTATTTAGAAATGATTAATAACAAATTTGATGAGTTTATAAATGTTGATGTTATAAAAAATGAATTATAAAGGAAGTTTATATGTTTAATAATAAAAATATTCTTATAACTGGGGGAACAGGAAGTTTTGGCAAGAAATACACGCAAATAATCCTGTCTAAATACAAACCAAATAAAATTATTATATTTTCTAGAGATGAGCTAAAACAGTATGAAATGGCGCAAGAGTTTAATGACTCTTGTATGCGTTATTTTATTGGAGATGTTAGAGATGCCTCAAGATTGAATGAAGCTATGCATGGAGTTGATTTTGTTATACATGCAGCTGCCTTGAAACATGTACCAGTTGCAGAATACAATCCTATTGAATGTATTAAAACAAATATTGATGGCGCTCAAAATGTTATAACTGCGGCTATTAAAAATAATGTTTCTAAGGTGATTGCCCTTTCTACAGATAAGGCAGCAAATCCTATAAATCTGTACGGAGCTACAAAATTAGCTTCTGACAAATTATTTGTTGCTGCTAATAACATGGTCGGCGATAGAGAGACGAGGTTCTCAGTTGTTAGGTATGGTAATGTTACGGGTTCAAGAGGTTCTGTTGTTCCTTTCTTTAAAAAGTTAATGGAAAATGGAGCATCTGATTTACCAATAACAGATGTTAAAATGACAAGATTTCTTATTACTCTTGAAGATGGTGTGAACTTTGTGCTTAAAAATTTTGAAAGAATGAGTGGAGGAGAAATTTTCATACCCAAAATCCCATCTATTAAGATTATTGATTTGGCAACTGCCCTTGCTCCTCATTTACCACATAAAATTGTTGGTATTCGACCTGGTGAAAAACTTCATGAAATAATGTGCCCTTCTGATGATAGTCATCTTACTTTGGAATTTGATGATCATTTTGTTATTCAGCCAACGATTCAGTTTACACATATTTGCGATTTCTTACAGAATAGGCTTGGTGAAAGAGGTAGACCTGTTGAACGAGGGTTTGAATATAACTCTGGAAATAATACTGAGTGGCTTTCAAATGAACAATTTATAGAAATGCTTAAAAAAGGATAACTTTTGGATTTTATACCTTATGGTAAACAAATAATTGACCAAGCTGATATTCAAGCAGTAACACAAATATTACAATCTGACTATCTTACAACTGGACCTAAAATTAAAGAGTTTGAAGAAGCATTGTCAAGTTTTTGTGATGTAAAGTATGTAGTTGCTGTATCAAATGGAACAGCGGCGCTTCATCTTGCTTCTTTAGTTTTACTAAATAAGGGAGATAAAGTACTAACTACACCAAATTCATTTTTAGCAACATCAAATTCTATTTTATATGTTGGTGCTCAACCTATATTTGTGGATATTGGAGATGATGGAAATATTGATTTGGATTTATGTGAAAAAGAATTACAAAATGATCCTTCTATAAAAGCTATATATGCTGTATCTTTTTCAGGAAAGATGTTAAATCAAAATATGCTTAACCATTTAAGACAAACTTATAAGATCACTATTTTGGAAGACAATGCTCATGCTATAGGTGCAATTTATGATGATGTAAAAGCGGGTAGTTGTCAAAATAGTGATTGCTCAATATTTTCTTTTCATCCTGTTAAACATATTACAACTGGAGAAGGTGGTGCTATTACAACAAACTCTCAAAAGATATATGAAAAATTAATTAGTTTAAGATCTCACGGTATGGTCAAAACGTCCAATATGATGCCTTGGGAATACGAGATGAGAGATTTAGGATATAACTACAGAATTACTGATATACAATGTGCACTTGGATTATCACAACTTTCGAAGCTTGAGAGTTTTATCAAAAGAAGATTTGAAATTGCAAAGAAATATGATAGAGCTTTTAAGGATAGTATTGTCAAACCCCTTTATACATTTGATGGAAAATCATCTTATCATTTATATGTCGTACAACTCAATTTTTCTCAATTGAATATTAGTAAAATTGAATTATTTCAAATACTTAAAGAAAAAAAAATAGGTATTCAATTGCACTATATGCCTATTAATAAACAACCGTACTATAGAAGTTTAGGTTATGGTCAAGAAAATCTACCTGAAATGGACAAATATTATGAAACAAGTTTTTCTCTTCCTATGTATCCACTTCTTTCAGATGATGAACAAAGCTATGTTATAAAAAGTTTGTATGAAATAATTAAGAGTTAATTGTTAAATGTAATAATTTATTATTATAGCTTTTGCTTTTGGGATTTATTCTCAAAATAAGTTTAAAATAGTTTATGTTAAAATTTTGAATATGGGTAATATAGTAGCCCAAGACATATAAGGTGAAAAATGAAGAACAAATGTATTGCAATTATTCCGGCTAGAGGTGGAAGTAAACGTATACCAAGAAAAAACATTAAAGAATTCTTTGGCAAGCCTTTAATTGCATATAGTATAGAAGTTGCGATTGCATCAAAGCTTTTTGATAAAATTATTGTCACAACAGAAGATAAAGAGATTGCTCTTATAGCTCAAGAATATGGTGCAGAAGTCCCATTTGTTAGACCTATTGAATTAGCTGATGATTATACCGCAACACAAGATGTAATTAACCATGCTCTTAATTATTTTGAAAACAAAGGTGAAAAATATGATTTTTCCTGTACTATTTACGCTACAGCCCCATTTTTGCAAAAAGAATTTTTGGAACAAGGGTTGGAAAAACTGAAAAGATGTGATGCTTATCAGGCATTTAGTGTTACAACAATGCCTTTCCCAATTCAAAGGACGTTTAAAATTACAAAAAATGGAAGATGTAAAATGTTTACTCCTGAGCATTTTATGACAAGAAGCCAAGACTTAGAAGAAGCATATCAAGATGCTGGGCAGTTTTATTGGAAAAACCTCCATAATAAATTAACTGATATTCCTTTTGGAAATGATAGTATTCCTATCATTTTGCCTAGATATTTAGTCCAAGATATTGATACACTTGAAGATTGGAAACGTGCTGAGTTTATGTATGAGGCTATTCAAAGACAAGTGCAATTATGAATATCCTTTTTAGAGTAGATTCTTCATCCATAATTGGAACAGGACATGTAATGAGGGACTTAGTTTTAGCGTCTCAATTTAAAAAATCCAACGTAATTTTTGCTACTCAAGATTTAAAGGGGAATATAAATTGTCAGATTCAAGAGGCTGGCTATAAAATAAAGATTTTAAAATCCAATGATATAGATGAAATAAATGAACTTATATCAAAACATAATATAGAAATGATAGTTATTGATCATTACGAAATAAATTGTAAATATGAAAAAGAATTAAAAAATAAAAATGAAGCGTTGACAATTTTTATTGTAGATGATAAATATGAAAAACATCATTGTGATATTTTGTTAAATCATAACATTTCGGCAAATAAAAAAAGGTATAAAGTACTAGTACCTAAAAATTGTGAAGTCAGGTGCGGTAGTAAATATACTCTTTTAAGAGATGAATTTTTAAAAGAAAAGAAAAAGTCCCAAAAAAATATTTATTTACGAGAAGATAAAAGTAGAAAAAAAAAGATTTTTTTAGCTATGGGTGGAGCTGATACTGCACACTTAAATATTAAAATATTAAAAGTTTTAAAGAATTTTAAAAATATAAAAGTTTATATTCTTACTACTTCTGCTAATAAAAACCTGAATGATTTAAAAAAATATTCTCAAAATAAAGATTGGATAGGATTGCATGTCAATTCAAATAAAATAGCTAAATTTATGAGGAAAAGTGATTTTGCTATTATTACTCCTAGTGTAATTGCCAATGAATTGTTATTTATGGAAAAAAAATTTATTGCAATTCAAACTGCAACAACAAACCAAAATGAGATGTCAAAATATTTAAAAGAAAATAATTATTCTATTTTAAATAGTTTTGATAAAAAAAAATTAACTAATCACGTAAAGGATTTAGTATAAATGAAGTTAGCTACATATTTTACAACTGATACAATACATCAAAATGGTGAATTCCAAGATTTAGGATATGCAGAACATAAAGGAAATCAGATTTTAACATTTTGTGATAATATCAATTACCTAAAAGTCGCATTGGAAAATAGCGAAATCTCCTCTGTTATAATAACAAATAATATGTTACCATATCTGAATAATACAAATAAAGGTATTGCAATAAGTAATAACCCACGAAAATTTTTTTTTGATATTTACAATAAGATGAGAGACGAGGAACTTTTTAATATTAAAAATGGATATGGAAGGTGTAACAGCTCAAAAATTTCTACTAGTGCAATTGTTTCTAAAAAAAGTTATATTGGCGATAATACAATTATATCAGAGAATGTTGTTATAAAAGATAATGTATTTATAGGTGATAATTGTTTTATAGATGTAGGTGTAATTATTGGAAATGAGGGTGTCTTACATACTTATGATGAAGACGAAAATATTGCATTTATTAAACATGCAGGAGTTGTGGAGATTGGAGATAATGTTACATTATTAGCAAACTCAGTCATTGTTAAATCAGTTTTCCCCAATATGCCCACAAGAGTGTCTGACTTTTCTATTATTGGAATAGCTACTGCAATAGGACATGAAGCAAATATATCTAAAAACTGTAAAATTCTTGGTAATTGTGTAGTTGCTAAAAATGTCAAAATTATGGATAATACAATTGTTGGCTCCTCCTCTGTTATCAGAGAGAATTTAACATTAGGTGCCAATGTGAATGTAATGGCAGGAAGTATTGTTGTAAAAGACGTGATAGAAAATCAATCTGTATCTGGAAATTTTGCTATTAATCATAGCCAAAATGTTAAAAATCATTTTAAACTAATCAGAAGTTAGATAAAAGGTATAAGTATGAAAAATTTTTCTCGAATACTAGGCTTGGGCTCTTTGGTCTTCTCGATTAACGCAGCTGCAGACGTCTTAGGTGGCAGTGTTGAAGTAAGTT
>ENA-ORXI01000403-ORXI01000403.1-sediment-metagenome-genome-assembly--contig:-NODE-403-length-36113-cov-9.013098_pt1 | contig 36113 bp, 33 predicted proteins | sample MGYA00237861_ERZ511468 | MGnify/ENA primary metagenome ERZ511468 (study PRJEB26299, sample SAMN06266213) | sediment metagenome | isolation source: Hudson Canyon methane seep mesocosm | place: USA:Hudson... | reverse complement strand
CACTTAAAACTACTGTAGCTCGGACTGTTGGATTCCCTCTACTATCTAATACTTCATCTGCATATACGTTATCAATAAATACCACTGGTATCTCCTATTCGTTTGTAATTTCAAGATAATAGTATATCTTTATTTTGCTTTATTTGTAATAGGGGTATTTTTGTTTAAATGGATGTAGATTTGAAGTTTGGGAAGGAATAAAAGAAAAAAATAGTGAACATTTTAATATAAAGTTGTTCACTATTCATTGAAGAATTATGCTTTGGCAGACGCTTTGGACGAAGCCTTTTCAGCTGTTTCTATTCCCATTGTTTCTAAAATTTTTCCTTCAATTTCAGCTGCAATCTCAGGATTATCTCTTAGGAATTGTTTTGAGTTCTCTTTTCCTTGACCTACTTTTGCATCGTTATAACTAAACCATGCTCCTGCTTTATCAACGATATCCATTTTTACACCATAATCAATGAGTTCACCCATTTTTGAGATTCCCTCACCAAACATGATGTCAAACTCGGCTTGTTTAAAAGGTGCTGCCACTTTATTTTTAACAACTTTTACTTTTACTCTGTTTCCAATACTCTCTTCTGCTTGTTTTAATGTTGCAATTCGTCTGATATCTAGTCTCACTGAAGAGTAAAACTTCAGAGCATTTCCACCTGTAGTGGTTTCTGGGCTTCCGTAACCTGTCATTCCAATTTTCATTCTGATTTGATTGATAAAGATTACTGTTGTTTTCATTTTGCTTAACAAACCAGTGATTTTTCTCATGGCTTTACTCATAAGTCTTGCTTGAACACCTACTTGCATATCATCCATGTCTCCATCAATTTCAACCTTAGGAGTAAGTGCTGCAACTGAATCAATTACGATTAAATCAACTGCACCAGATCTGATTACTGTCTCAAGTATTTCTAATGCTTGTTCTCCAAAGTCTGGTTGAGAAACCAATAGGTTATCTGTATCAACCCCAAGATTTTTAGCATAAATTACATCAAGTGCATGTTCTGCATCAATAAAAGCACAAACTCCACCTGCTTTTTGACATTCTGCAATTGCATGAAGTGTTAAGGTAGTTTTACCTGAACTCTCTGGTCCATATATTTCAATCACTCTTCCTTTTGGGATTCCACCAATTCCAAGAGCTACGTCAAGTCCTAGTGATCCCGTTGAGATTGACTCAATTGGATCAAAAGCTTTATCTCCTAATCGAACAAGCGTTCCCTTTCCAAAGGTTTTGTCAATTTGTTTTATTGCTAAGTCTAGCGATTTTTGTTGATTATCATCCATTTTGTAGTCCTGTTTAATTTTTTTATGTTGGAATTTTAGCAGAATTTTTTAAAACTTGATGATATATTGCAATTTGTAATATTTATTTATTAAGTTGGTATAAATTCTAACAATTTAGACAGAATTTTGTAATAAATAGTTATTATGAATAGTTAGTTTCCAATAAGGTCCATAATGTACGATATAAAACTTGTGATAGATGCGCAATCAACAATTTTGCAGGCATTGATTAAAATTGAAGCTAACAAAAAGAATTTCTTAATTGTGATAAATAGTGATAATCTCTTACTTGGAATAATATCAGAAGGAGATTTACGACGGCTTCTGATAAGCGGTGCTGGAGTGAACGATGAAATTATATTTCATCGGAAGATTGAAAAAGTAAAGTACAATGATCCTTTTAATATTTTATTTGAAAAATTCAGATCAGAAAGAATAAACTTTTTGCCTATTGTAAATGAAAAAAATAAACTTATAAATATTATTACTAAAAAGCAATTTCATGTTCTCTTACTAAAGGATATTGAATATTCATTAAAAACCTTGCCAAAGATTGATGAAAATGAAATGGATTTTGAAGTTTTCTCTAAACCGTGGGGTTTTTATAAGAGTACACTTCTTGCAAAACACGTACAGTCAAAAATTATTACAGTTTTCCCAAAAGAGGAACTTAGTTTGCAAAAGCATAAAAGACGAGAAGAACATTGGATTATAATCAAAGGTGAGGGAAAAATTATACTAGAAAGTTCAGTGCTTAATGTTGAGCAAGGCAGGTATGTCTATATTCCCAAGAATTGTAAACATAAGATTATCAATAGCTCAAAAGTTGACAATCTAATTTTTGCGGAGGTTCAACTCGGAGACTATTTTGGTGAAGACGATATCATACGATATGAAGATAAATACGGAAGAACAATAGAAGGAAATTAAAATGAGATTTAAATTTGATTATACAGCGCCAAGAATTATTGCAGAGATTGGTTGTAATCATATGGGGAAACTTGAAATTGCTAAAGAGTTGATTCTTTTGGCAAAAGAGAGTGGTGCAGGTTATGTAAAGTTCCAAAAAAGAAATAATAAAGAGCTATTAACGAAAGAACAATATGATACTCCCCATCCAGTCCCATCAAACTCTTATGGGGATACATATGGCGCACATAGAGAGTTCTTAGAACTGAGTACTCAAGAAAACAAAGAACTAAAAGAATATTGTGACAAAATTGGGATAATTTACAGTACATCAGTTTGGGATGTAACAAGTGCGAAAGAGATGATTAGCTTTGGCCCCGAATTTTTAAAAGTTCCCTCAGCCTGCAATAATAATTTTGAAATGTTAAAAGTTTTAAGAGATGAGTTTAAGGGACAAGTTCAACTCTCAATTGGAATGACAACAAAAGAAGAAGTGGAAGAAATAGTTAAGTTTTTTGAAAAAACAAATCAGGCAAAAAGTAGACTTCTAATATATTCTTGTACATCAGGATACCCAGTCCCCGCTAAAGATGTTTCCTTGCTAGAGATTAATTGGCTTTATTCAACATATGGAGATAGAATACACGAAATTGGCTTTTCTGGGCATCACCTAGGAGTATCACTTGATATAGCAGCTTATACTCTTGGTGCTAGATGGATAGAGAGACATTTTACAAAAGACAGGACTTGGAAAGGCACTGATCATTCTGCTTCACTAGAACCAATAGAATTAAAAGTGCTTGTGTCAGATCTGAATTCTACCTATGAGGCGCTGAAGTATAAAAAGGATGAGATTCTGCCAATTGAGCAAGTGCAAAGAGAAAAATTAAAAAGTAGAAAGTAAATAAATATGTTCTACTATTAGGCAAAGTATCAACGGTAAAAACAGTTTGAACGAAAAAACAAAGAATTGAATAGTGCATATGAAAAGCAGTTAGGGTTAATAGACGCGTTTGATATACTAAGTAAGGAAGAAACATGAATATAGCTTTTATACCTGCAAGAGGTGGTAGTAAAGCAATTAAATTAAAAAATATTAAAGAGTTTTGTGGAAAACCTTTGATTTATTGGAATTTAAAAGCTCTAGAGAATTCAGATAATATTGATATCATTTATGTTGCTACAGATTCCTCAAAGATAGTAGAGATAGTAAATAGTTTTAAGTTCTCTAAAGTCAATATTTACATACGAGATAAAGAGAATGCAAAAGACACTTCTGCAACTGAAGATGTAATGATGGAGTTTTTATCTAAAAATTGTTTTGACAAAAAAGATATTTTTTTACTGGTGCAAGCTACCTCTCCCATCACTCAAAAAGAAGATTTTGATAATGCACTTAAAATGATGAGAAATGATGAATATGATTCCTTGTTAACGGTGGTAAAAGAAAAAAGATTTTTTTGGAATGGTGATGGAACTCCTATAAACTATGACTATAAAAATCGTCCAAGACGGCAAGACTTTGATGGTTTTCTTTTGGAAAATGGAGCCTTTTATATTAATACTGTTGAAAATATAATGCGAGACAAGAATCGACTCAGTGGTAATATTGCACTCTATGAAATGAAGGACTATACCTCTATAGAAATTGATGAACACCTTGACTGGATTATTGCTGAAAAATACATGAAAGAATATGTTATATCTAAGAGTGAGAAATCAAAGACAAAAATCAAACTATTTTTAAGTGATGTGGATGGAACATTAACTGATGCTGGCATGTATTATGATGTTAATGGTAATGAATTGAAAAAGTTCAATACCCATGATGGAAAAGGCTTTGAACTTCTGAGATCTGCAGGTGTAAAAACGGGAATGATTACCAGTGAAAATAGCAAGATAGTTGAAAATCGTGCGAGAAAACTAAAGGTAGATTATCTGTATCAAGGACTTGAACATGCAGGAAAACTCGTTATAGCAAAAGAAATATGTAGAAAAGAAAATATTGGGTTAGATGAAGTGGCTTATATAGGTGATGATATAAACTGTAAAGAGTTACTATCAAGTGTGGGAATATCGGCGTGCCCCTCTAGTTCATTAATCGAAATCAAAGAAATGTCTAGTATAATTAAACTTACTAAAGCAGGTGGTTCCGGTGCTGTGAGAGAATTTATTGAACTACTTATAAAAGAGAATAGAATATGACAGAAAAAAAAGATGAATTACAGAGCCAAGTATCACAACTTATTCATCAAAATATTGTAAATATTGTAGGCAACTACTCCTCTAATTCAACAATAGATTTGGATTTAATCCTTACACTTATTCAAGATATAAACTTACTAAAAGTATATAAAGTTAAATATACTCACAATCATGAACTGGATGAAATAATAAATATTTTAAGAACTGAATTAAAAGAAAAAAATGCAGCCAATATCAGCTTATTAACGGTTTTTGATTTTTTACTACAAAAAGAAGAAAGTTTGAAAAAAGCTATATACGAGAACCTTTTTTCAAAAGTTCATCAGGATAACTTCATGGATGCTTTTTCTATTTTTGCAGTTTTGAATCCTACGGTCAAAGATTTGTATTCTGATTTCATGTCTTATATTTTCGATGATGTATTTTTAGATTTAAATGAAGAACTACAAATAGACTATATCTATAAAGCATGGAATTTCTCTCAGCATCTTTTTCATGATAATGAGGCTTCTCAATTTGCTTATGAGGAACTCAAAATACTATTTGATAAAGCAATAGAGGTAGAAAAAACTGAAGTGGCTTTTTGGCTTTATTATACACCTTTACATAATTTTAATTCGGGAACGGATAGTGATATAAATAAAGTGAACGAAAAATTTAAACAAGAAATTGAAAAACCTTTAGAAAAATACATACAAAAAATATTGATTCCCAAATATAATCTAATACCCAATACTAAAATTTTTGATAAAACAAAGAAAATAAAAGTTGCGTTTGTGATGCAAAGAATAATAAATCATTCTACTATTAATGTTTTTTACTCTTTGGTTAAATCCATTATGCAGGATAAAAATAGAGAGTATGAGTTTGTCATTTATGACTTATCTTTTTCAGAAGCTGGTGGAAGTGACTTATCTTTTGTAGAAGAATTTAAAAAGTTGGGTATAGAATATATTAACTTACATAAACGAATAGTTAATAATACTAATGCAACATATTCGTTACTTGAAAAATGTATAAAAACTAGAAAAATTCTAATTGAAGAAAAAGTGGATATTTTCATTGGATTGCATACAAGAATTGAATATATATTTTTATATGCAACAAGAACAACTCCTACTCAAATTTATTGGTACCATTCGAGTAATGCAGAATACCATATTGATGGTATTGATAAAAGAATAACGCATGGGGCTATCCCAGAGTCAGGTTTGGTTTTTAATCATTTTGATATGCCAATGGACTTGGCAAAATATAATCCCTCTGTTGATATGACAGAAGTCAAAAAGATAAAAGCTACTTTTCCAAAGAACAGTTTTATCTTAGGTACGATAGGAAGATTAATAAAACTTGATAATGATGAGTATTTAAAAACAGTTTCCCAAATCATGAAAGAAAATCCAAAAACTATTTATTTAGCTTGTGGAAGTGGTGACAAAGAGGGTATACAAAAGAAGTTAGAGTCTTTAGAAATTTTAGATAAGTTTTATTTTACAGGATATGTTGACTCACATGTATATGGACATGTTATAGATTTGTGGCTTGAAACATTTCCTTCAAACAATGGTGAGAGTTTATACGAATATTTATACAAAAAAAATTTTTTCATAAAATTTGATAATAGAGGTGCTAGGACAAAAGAGGAATTAGAAGATGTGAGGTATCCACTGTTTGGGAAATATTGTTGGACGAGAACACTACCTCAATATATAGAAAATGCTAAGTTACTTATAAATGATACTAAATTAAGAGAAAAAGTTTCAGAGAATCTATTTGTAGAGTTATTTTCAAAGAATTATACAAATTCTTTTATTTCTGGAATTAGCTAAAACTATGTGTGGAATAGTAGGTATGGTCTCCCTTTATAAACCAACTATCAATATAAACTATTGCCAAAATATGATACAGAAATTGCAGCATAGAGGTCCAGATGGGAGTGGGGCTTTATTTTTTCATACGGGTTGCAGACATACAAAAAATATATCTTTTCATAAAAACTATAATGAATCAATAAATTTAAATAGTCTTCAGAATCATGATTGGGATTTATTTTTTGGTCACACAAGGCTTTCAATCCAAGATTTAAGTATAAATGCACATCAACCAATGGGTGACTTATCAACTGAAATTTGGGTTACGTATAATGGAGAAATATATAACTTTAAAGAGTTAAGAGTAGAATTAGAAAAACTGGGACATAAATTTAAATCTAATAGTGATACGGAAGTATTGATATATTCTTATGTAGAATGGGGCATTGATTGTATTAAAAAGTTCAATGGGATGTTTGCTTTTTCTTTATATGATAATTATAACCAGCAACTTTATCTTGTCAGAGATAGATATGGAGTAAAGCCCTTATATTATACCTTGAATAAAGATGGAACATTGCTTTTTGCAAGTGAGATAAAGGCTATTTTAGAGTATAAAGATTATACATATTCAGTAGACAATGAAGCACTATTAGAATACTTTACATTTCAAAATATATTTACTGATAAAACCTTGCATGAAAATATACAGCTATTACCTGCTGGAAATTATATACAAATAAATCTAAAAGATCAAAATGCAGATCTTTCTCCTATCCAGTATTGGGATTTTGATTTTACTAAAAGCTTAAAGTTAAAAGATGAAAGAGAATATATTGAAGAACTAGACCGATTATTCAATCAAGCAGTTCAACGGCAGCTTGTAAGTGATGTTGAAGTGGGAAGTTATTTAAGTGGAGGGATTGATAGTGGTTCAATTACCGCAATTGCCTCAAAATATATCCCAAATCTAAAAACATTTACGGTAGGTTTTGATTTAAACAGTGCCAGTGGGTTAGAACTTGCCTTTGATGAACGGCAAAAAGCAGAATATATGTCATATTTATTTAAAACAGAACATTATGAAATGGTTTTAAAGTCTGGTGATATGGAAAGATGTCTATCAGGTTTTACCTACCATTTGGAAGAGCCTCGTGTTGGGCAAAGCTATCCAAATTATTATGCCAGTAAACTAGCCAGTAAATTTGTCAAAGTTGTATTATCAGGTACGGGGAGTGATGAGCTTTTTGCTGGATATCCGTGGAGATATTATAGGGCTGTGAACAATGCTACCTTTGATGAATATATTGATAAATATTATGCCTTTTGGCAAAGACTTATTCCAAATAAAGAGATACATAAAGTTTTTTCTCCTATTTGGGATGATGTTAAAGATGTATGGACGAGAGATATATTTGCAAATGTGTTTAAACAGCATAGTAATAAACTTACATCGCCAGAAGACTATATCAATCATTCATTATATTTTGAAGCTAAAACATTTTTACATGGTCTTTTAACTGTAGAAGATAAACTTTCTATGGCACATGGTTTAGAAACTAGAATACCATTTTTGGATAATAATTTAGTGGACTTTTCTCAACAAATACCCATAGGATTGAAGTTGTCAAATTTACATAATGTAAAGAGAATAAACGAAAATGACACGGGGGGTAAGAGAAGTAAATATTTTCAAAAGACAAATGATGGGAAAAATATTCTAAGAAAAATGATGTCTTCCTATGTTCCAAATAGTGTGACAAAATTAGCCAAACAAGGATTCTCAAGTCCCGATGCAAGTTGGTTTAAAGGAGATAGCATAAAATTTGTTCAGGATAAATTGTTAAACACTGATGCTAGTATTTATCAGTATATGGATAGAAAGACTGTAGAAACTCTAGTGAACGAGCATTTATCAGGAAAAGTGAATAGAAGACTTTTTATTTGGTCTTTATTGAATTTTGAAGAATGGAATACTTTATATGGATAATCGTAAGTAAAGTTATCAAGGAAATCTCATATAAATTAGAACTAATTAAATCATTTTAAAAGCTGTTAACAGGAGATTTTTAGCTACTATAACTACTATGCTAAAGTTCTAATATGTAGAAAATGTGATCGACTTTATCTAGAATTGGAGTGTAATTGAGCTCTCTATCTAAGAGATGATAAGTATATAATCCTATTAGAAAGTAAATGAAATGAATATAAGTGAACATAATAGTAATATAACAAAAGAACAAAGAGCCGGATTAAAAAATCAAAATCCATGTGTTTTTTGGTTGACAGGGCTAAGCGGCAGTGGTAAATCTACACTTGCTAATCTTTTGGAGGAACGACTTTTTAATGAAGGTCTTCATACTTATATATTGGATGGAGATAATATTAGAAGTGGATTAAATAAAGATCTTGATTTTTCAAATAAGGATAGAGAAGAGAATATAAGGAGAATTTCTGAGGTTTCAAAATTATTTGTTGAAGCTGGAATTATCGTTATAGTCGCATTTATTTCGCCTTTTAAAAAGGATAGGGACTTTGCAAGAACTCTTGTCTCTAAATATAAATTTATAGAAATTTTTGTTGATACTCCTTTATCAATATGTGAAAATAGAGATAAAAAAGGTTTGTATCAAAAAGCGAGGAGCGGTGAAATTGAATTCTTTACGGGAATCACTTCTCCTTATGAATCTCCAGTTAACCCAGAAGTTATTGTTTCTGACGATGATATAAAAAAGAACATAGATAAAATTTTAGACTATTTTTATAAAAATATTTAGAACTGTATACACTTTCAAGTATTTTTAAATTAAAAAAAGGAGGGGAGGGAAACTTTACAATGGATAAAACAAGATTTGCATTTTTCGGTACGACAAATTATAGTAAAGAATTATTAATTTATTTAATTGATAAGGGATATATCCCCTCCATTATTTTTTCAATTCCAGAAGAATTTAATATTTCATATAGTAACCAGAAAATTAAAAACAGTAATCATGCAAATATTAAAGGAATTGCAGATAAATACAAAATTGATTATTATGAAATTGACTCATGCAAAGAAAAGAGATTACTTAACTATAAAAACTTAATAAGAGATTTAAATTTAGATTTAATACTGGTTCTGGGGTGGTATTATATGATACCAGAGGAGATAATAAATTTTCCAAAGCATGGAACATGGGGAATTCACGCCTCTTTGCTTCCTAAATATGCGGGAGGTGCTCCTCTTAACTGGGCAATAATTAATGGTGAGGAAAAAACAGGAGTCACTCTTTTCAGGTTAGATAATGGTGTTGATAGTGGAGATATAATTGAGCAAAAAGAATTTTCTATAGAGTTTGAAGATAGTATAAAAGATGTATATAAGAAAGCCACTATCGCCTCCAAGGAAATGTTAAGCGATGCGTTAGGAAATATAGAGAATGTAAGATTTATTCCTCAAAAGAAATCGGAAATAGAAATCTACCCTCAAAGAAAACCCAATGATGGCCAAATTGATTTAACTAAAAATTCTATCGAATTATATAATTTTATTAGAGCTCAATCTACGCCTTATCCAGGAGCTTATATCAAAACTATAGATGGTAAAAAATTGATAATAGAAAAGGCAAGGTTAGAAGAATTATGAATTTTGAAAATATTAATAAAATCAATTTAAAGAATAGAGAAAGTTGGAAAAATAAAGTATTTCTAACATTTGATATGGATTGGTGTGCCGATGAGGTATTATCATATACGTTAGATCTACTAGAGAGATATAATATAAAAGCAACATTTTTTGTAACCCATAAGACAACACTTCTTACTCGAATGAGAAAAAATCAAAATATAGAGTTGGGTATTCATCCAAATTTCAATCCTTTGTTAAATGGAAATTTTCAATATGGAAAGACTATTGACGAAGTAGTCCAATTCTACAAGCAAATTGTTCCCGAATCAGTATCTGTAAGAAGTCATTCTCTAACGATAAGTACTCCAATACTAAATGTATTTGAGAATCATGATTTGAAATACGAATGTAATCAATATATACCTCTAAATTCAAATATTATTTTAAAACCTTACAAACATATAAATAAGGTTATTAGAATTCCTCATTTTTGGGAAGATGATTTACATTGTATTTATCAAGACAGTTGGTATTTAGACAAGTATTTAAATTATGATGGGCTGAAAGTATTTGATTTTCATCCCAATAATCTTTTCTTAAATTGCGCTCGAGAAGAACACTATCTTAGTGCAAAGCCATATTTTAGTGATTTTGAGAAATTAAAAACTCTTATTAATAAGTCCACTGGTGAATTAGATTTTTTTAATAATTTATTGGAAAAGGTTATTCATGCTAAATAGTTATAATATTGAAGATTTTACAGAACAACACTATGAAGATATTTTAAAGAGTATCAAAAGAGAAGGGTACATTCCAATATTTTATAATGAAAAATATATGAGTAAAAGTGTTTTACTTAGACATGATATTGATTTTTCTCCCCATAGGGCATTGGCTCTCAGTAAAATAGAAAAAAAACAAGGTATCAAAGCAACCTACTTTTTATTATTAAGTTCTGAATTTTATAATATTTTTGAACGTAAAATTAAGAATATTATTGCGAGTATTCTAAATAATGGGCATGAAATAGGATTACATTTTGATCCAAGTGTTCATGAGATAAAAGAGGAAGATGATTTAGTTAGATTCTTGTCTTATGAGAAACAAATTATTGAAGAACTTTTTAAGATTAAGATTAATGCATTTTCATTTCATAACCCTACTCCAGAAAATCTAGGTAATGGTAACTTGAAATACGCTGATATGATAAATACTTATTCTGATGTATTAAAAAACGACTTCTATTATTGTTCAGATAGCAATGGTTATTGGAGATATGAAAGAATGTATAATGTGATAAAAAACTCTCATGATAAATTGCATTTGTTAACCCATCCTGAATGGTGGCAAAATGAAACCTCCTTACCTAGAGAAAGAGTAAAAAGGGCTGTATATGGAAGAGCAAATAACTTAATAAAAGGTTATGATTCCTTTTTAAAGAATCAAGGAAGGATAAATATTGGGAAATAAAATTTGTATGATAGGCTGTGTTGAAAGTGGATATGAAACAATTGTTTACCTTCTCAATAATCATATTAAAATAGATTATTTTGTGTCAATTGAATTATCTAAAGTTAAACAGTATAAAATATCAGGATATAAGGACTTCGCTCCTTTGGCACAACAATATAATATACCAATCTATTACCCTCACCAATATGATATGAATACGGATGAGGATTATTTGTTTTTCAAAAAGAATTGTTTTGATTTAATTGTTCAAGGTGGGTGGCAAAGACTTATTCCTTCAAGTATTTTAAATACTTTACGTATAGGAGCTATTGGATTACATGGTAGTTCAAACTTTTTACCAAAAGGAAGAGGACGGTCTCCTTTAAATTGGTCGTTGATTGAAGGGAAAAAGAGATTTATCATGCACTTATTTATAATGAAGGCAGGTGCTGATGATGGAGATATATTTGATTATGAGCAGTTTGATATTAATAAGTTTGATACAATTAAAACTCTCTATTATAAAAATTCAATCGTGACAAAAAGAATGTTGCTTAGTAATATTCCAAAGCTTTTAAATAATGAAGTGATTTTTAAAAAACAAATAGGAGAACCCTCTTATTATCCTAAGAGAAATGAGCAGGATGGATTAATTAAATTTCAAGAATGGAGTATCGATAAAATATATGACTTTGTAAGAGCTCTGTCAAGTCCATATCCAGGAGCATTTACTTATATAAATAATCAAAAAATATTTATATGGCAAGCTCAAATTTTTGATAGAACAATAAAATATAAAGATTCCAAATATGGAGAAGTTGTCGAAAAATTTGAAGACAATAATTTTATTATTAATTGTTTGGATGGATTACTATTGGTTATAAACTATGAAAGTGTAAAACCAATAGAGGTTAAGACTTTATGCCTGGATTTGTATGAGTAAATATCTTATTAAACAGCTTCACCGAACTATTGAAAATGAGTATACTCGATGGCAAAATGGATTGAAAAACTTTAATGGTACGACTATATTTCACAACCCTGACTTCTTGTCATATCATCAGAATAAATTCAAAGAGCATCATATTGGAATTTATAAAGGAGAGGCACTTTTGGGAGTTATGCCAATGGCACTTATTGAAGAGAACAAATATGTTATTGCCAAGTCTCCTTATGGAGCTTCCTATGGAGGACCAGTTTTTACAAAGCCATTGTCTTATAAAGACTCAACAAATATTGTTAAAAACTTAATAAGCTATTTACGAAGTTTAAGAGTTAATGAAGTGATTATTACCCCCTCTCTTGATATTTTTCATAAAAACTATTCGGATACATTTATACTTGCCTTGTTAGAGAATAACTTTATTAATGTTAATTCAGATATCACTAGTATTGCCACTTTAAAATCAAAAAATATAGAGCAATATAATTCTAGATCAACCCGAATATGTAAAAAATCAGTACTGAGTGACTTTAACATTGTCCATAATGCCAATATTGACCATTTTTGGGTGCTGATGGATAAAACTTTTGAAAAGCATGGGACTGCACCTACCCATACAAAAAAAGAATTTAAAGAACTACATAAACTTTTTCCTAAAGATATTTACGCTTCAATAATTTATAAAGGGAAAACACCCTTGGCAGGTATTGGAACTATTAATATTACAAAGCAATGTTGTATATCATTCTATATTTGCCAAAATGATGAGTACAAAGAGTTAAATGCTCAAACAATTTTAATTAATAATTTAATGGATAAAGCCTACGAAGAAAAATTCTTGTATTTCGATTTTGGGACGTCATCTGTAGAAATGGTAGCTCGTGAAAATATATTTGAGTTTAAAGAAGGGTTTGGTAGTTCAGGGAAATTTAGACATAGCTATAAATTGGAGATGTAATGAAAATGACTTCAAGAAAGATATGCTTGATATTGAATGTTCATATACTGAGAAAGCCTGTTATAGAGACAGATTTAAAAAGGCAATAATGTGACATATCAAAATGTTAATGAATACTTAAAAACAATTCCCCTAGTGGAACAAAAAAAAACAGATAATTATCCAATATTTATAGTTGGTGCGCCCAGAAGTGGTACTACTTTAATTTCCCAAGCGATAATTTCTTCATTTGACGTTGAGTACCCTACAAATTTTATAGCAAAGTTTTGGGGGAATCCAATAGTTGGATATGTACTTCAGAAGGAGATGTTTGATAAAAAACGAAAATCTTTTATATCTTCTTTTGGTTCAACTCATGGGTATAGTGAAAATTCAATTTTGGAGCCTCATGAGTTTGGTTACTTTTGGAATCGCTGGTTTAATCATAGTTCAAATCATTATACTGGTATTGATACGATTGTTGATAATGATTTAATAAAAATAATTAATAACTTATTGAGTCTTTCAAAGAAAAATTGGGTATTTAAAAACTTGACGTTGGGATTAAAAATACCAATAATAAAAAAGTTATTTCCAACTGCCAAGTTTATATATATAAAAAGAAATCCTTATGATGTTTCAGTATCAATATATAATGCTAGAATAAATAGACTTAAGAGGGATGATATTTGGTGGTCAGTTATTCCAAAAGAGGTGAACAACATCAAAAAACTAATTCCCAAAGAACAAGTTGTGGCACAAGTATATTACATCAATAATCAAATAGAGAATGATATTAATAAGTTATCTAAGAAAGATTATATGACAATTTCGTACGAAAACTTTATAGATAATTATGATACTAGTCTTGATAAGATAGGTGATTTCATGTGTCAACAGAAGAAGACAATAGCAATATTAAATACAAAAACAAACTATGAAAATAATGATGATGAAATAACATATTTTGTACAAAAGTATTTTAAAGAGGTAAAATAAAAATGAAAGTATGTTTGATAATTCCACCTAAAGTCGAGGGGAAATACGTGCATAGAGAAGATAAACATGTCTCTATGCATAATGAACCATTTGTTCCATATACGGGTCCTTTATTATATTCTTTAATAGAACAAGAAGTTGAAAATGTAGAGTTAAGTCTTATTGAAGCACAAAGAGATAATTTAAATTTAAATGAAGCATTAAAAAAACTTGATAAAATAAACCCTGATATTGTAGTTTGTTTAATAGGGTGGATTTCGATACCTTGGGATAGAAAACTTGCTGAAACAAAATACCCTACTATTGCAATTATTTTGCAACAATGGTTGAATCAACTTGAAGCAGTTGCGCAATATAAATTAAAGAATAAATATACACTTTACAAAGAAATAGAAGCGCCTCTAGTGGAATCGCTTATTGAATTTCAGAAAAATGGAGTAATAAATAATGCTGCTGGGGTAATTATTGAAAATAATGGTAAATACAATTTAACATCTGTAGGAAATTTATATGATATTAAAAAATTGCCACTTCCAAACTTCAAGATATTTAAACTTGAGAAATATTTTGAATTACGGGAAAAACATTTACCTAAAGAGATGGCAAAGGTAGGATATTTAAATACGATGAAAAGCTGTTCTTACAAGTGTGCCTTTTGTGGACAAGCTAATGATGGGACGACAAGGGTTAGGTATCAAACAGCAAGCTATGTAGTGAGTCAGTTGGAATATTTATCTAAAGAGTATGGAATTGAGAAGTTCATTTTTATCGATAATCTTTTTACTCTAAGTAAACGAAGGGCTAAAGAGTTTTGTAAGGATTTGATAAAAAGTAATATTAACATAAAATACAGTGTGAATGATCGTACTGGATATTTTGATGATGAAATATTATCATTATTAAAAAAATCTGGCTGTTATGAAATTCGAATAGGTATTGAAACTGTTGAGTCTCATTTGCAGGAATACTTAAATAAAAAAATTGATATTAAGAATGCAATAGAACAGATTAAACTAGTAAAAAAACATGGGATAAAGGTACAGCTTTATTTTACCCCAGGGATTCCAGGAGAAACAAAAAAATCATTAAGAATGAATGCTAAGTTTATCAGTGATTGTGACGCTGAGAATTTTACTACTGGACCATTATTTGTAATGCCAGATACTCAACTATACAATAAATTAAAAGAGGAGGGTTTATTATATAGTGATAAATGGGAAGATTATAGAAATCAAAGTGAACTAGTATATAGGAATAAAACGTACAAGAATGCTGCTGAGATAAAAGAATCAGAGCTTTATATGAGAAAAAGAGTTTATTTATATAATATGATAAAAATCAATAGAGGTTTCACCTATATAAGAAAAAACTTTTTATTTTATTTATTTCAATTTAAAATATTTAGAGATTTTATACGAAAATCACCGGACTATATAAGAAGTTATATAGAAAAAATCACTGACTTTAAAAGGTAGTAAGTGGAAGCATATTTTTTAGTAGGAATATTTTTAGTATCAATAGTATTTAGGACTTCATACAGAATTATTGCTCCCCATGAAGAAAAAAACTTTGATACATATTTCCATTTATATTTAATAGAGTTTATTAGAAGAAACGGAACAAAAGAGTTAATTGATAAAAAAAGGTTTATTAAACCCGCATCTCTTAATTACCCTTGGTTGGTACATCTATTATTATCTAAGACTCCAAAAGAGTTTGAGAATTTGATTGAAAAATTTTTGAATGCGATTTTGGATTCATTTTTTGCATTGGGACTCGCCGTATTTGCTTATTATCAAACAACATCTGTTGGAGTAGCTTCTATTGTAGGAGTATTGTATATATTTCTACCTATCACCTTTTCAATAAAATCAACAGGGCCAAGGATTGCCACATTCACACCTCGAGTCATTGGAGAAATCAGTGGAAATATAATATTTATTTTAGAGTACTTATATATTGTTAATGGAAACTTTAACTACTACATTTTAGCGGCTTTTTTGTCTACTTTTGTGTTTATGAGTAGTAAGTTTTCTTCTCAGGCATTATTTTTAATTAATGTATTTTTATCTTTCTATACATGGCAATTTGAATTGCTACTCTTGTTTTTCATAGGAATGGCAGGGGCTATTATTATATCCAAAGGCAGGTACCTATCTATTATAAGGCAACACTATAGACACTTGAAATGGTATTTCTTCCTAAACCTTAAAAATAAAATGCCTTCTTCTGATAGAAATAATATAAAAGTTTTGATTAACTATATTAGGGACTTCAATATTAAAAAGTTATATTATTATCTAATTTATGAAAATACATTTTCCATTTTAGTAATTAAATATCCCATAATATTGATAGTTATATATTTAATATATACTGATGGAATATTAATAAATAAATATTTTACTATATTTCTCTTGTCTTTTGTCAGTGTATTTGTTCTTATTAGCTTTAAGTTTTTTGCATTTATAGGTGAAGCAGAAAGATATATGAATTATAGCTTTTATTTTTTCCTTCTGCCCATCTCTGAATATTGCGTTGATAATTACTTTATAGTAAGTCTATTAATCATTTATGGCTTAATATTCTATGGACTTGATTTGAAAGAATTATATAAGAAGAAACAATATTTATTTAATAGAGATGATAATTTGATAAATTGGTTGAAGACTCAGCCGAACACATTAAATGTGGCAACTATTCCTTTTCATTTGGGAAAAGGAAGAAGAATCCCTTTGGAAACAAAACATAACTGGTTTTATCCTGTAGCATGGAGAGATCAAAAGGATAAAGATATTGCAAATAGTTTTATATCTAAATATCCATTTCTTGATTTATATAAAATAGATGATTTTAAAATAGAGTATAATATTGATTATGTATTTATAAACAAAAACCAAATAATAAATGAAGGTATTGATGCGGAATACTTGGAAAAGATTACAAGGTTTGAGATTGATGGAGGAATTCTTGTATGTTAAATAGGAATAAAAAGTTACCAAACATTATTTGGTTGGTTCCTGATGGAATAAGGACAGTACCTTATGAGGATAAGTTTGGAAAGTTAGCTATCTTTCAAACCCTACAATCTCAAGGGTTTATAGAGTATACAAATACATATACAGCAGCCCCTAGTACCTTTATGAGCTTTATCTCATTTTTTAGTGGAATATATAGTACTTATATGACAGATACATATGGAGACCTAAAAGCAAATAAATTAGCATTGCCTTTAATCCAAAACTTATTAAAAAAACAAGGGTATAATAACTATTTCTTTACATGGTATGAAGCATTAAAAGATATGATTGATGGATTTAATTTTGGTGGTGTTAATAATCAAGAAAAATATGATGAATATTTTTATAATTGCGCAGATGGGAATTGTGCTGATCGATATGTAAATTATTTTTTAGATACTGAAAAGATGGAAGAACCTTTTTGCTTTTTTTATCATATGATTTATACTACGAAAGGTATAGAAAAGATTACTAATGAGAATAGTAATAGCATGTTTGAAAATGTATATAATAAAATCTCAGATAAAGTAGATATGAATAATACTATTTTTATTATTCATTCTGACCACGGATATATAATACCAAATAAAAATAATTATAAAGAATTTATAAAACATGATTTATCAATGGAACAAGTTAATATTAAAGTACCTTTATACATTAAATACCCTGGTTCTAGAGGAGAAAAGAATCATAATAATAATTCATTAATTGATATCTATCCAACTTTATTAGAATTATTAAATATTCCTATTCCTCATAATCTTTTGAGTGGAGTATCCTTGTTGCACAGAAGAAAAAACAATAGAAATATAAGAATTGACAATAGATTTATAACTCAAGATAACAGAAAAACTGCCTTGATTAGAGAAAATAAGAAAATTGTATTTCACGACGAAGAAAATATTTTTAAAGAGTATGAAATAAAAAGTTCGGAAGTAATAGAAACCGAAGTAGGAGAAAGTATAATAATGGAAAACTATTATACCGAAGAAGAAAATAGACGATTGAAAGTTAAAAAAACGATTAGAACATTAAATAGAAAAATAAAATTAGAACTTATTGAAAAAGAATTTCAAAAACAATTTCATTGGGGATATATATTTCTTCATAAAAATGAGTATCTAATAGATTTTGTGAAAAAATACTTAAAAGATTCAACTGAGATTAGTGTCATTAGAAACACATCCTTTGAGAGAATAATATTATTTACAGAATCATTACTTTTGATAAATATAGATAAAGATATAAATGTATTTGATAAAATATCTAGTAAAATATTTAAAGAAATATATATTGTAGATAGTTATTGGAATTTTGAAAAAATCTACAATATTGATAGTTTTATAAAAATAAAAAAAAGAATTTTTAATTTTAGAAACAAAAGAGATTTAAGAAATAAGAATAAAGTAACTAAAACTTTAGATGAAAGAGCATTACTAAAAAGTTTGGATAAATAAATGATAATATGGTTTATAGGGATATCAGGCTCAGGGAAAACTACGCTTGGAAATAAAGTGAAAGAATATCTTGATAGTAAAATGATTAAAAGCTATATAATAGATGGAGATTTGGTACGAGAGTTTTATAATAATGACTTAGGTTATTCAAAAGAAGATAGAATAGCAAATATAAAAAGAATTATGCTAAGTGCTTATGTTTTGGAACAAAACGATATACTCCCAATTGTATGTAACATTTCACCTTTTGAAGAGTTAAGAGACTTTGCAAGAGAAAAGTTTGATGACTACCATGAAATATATTTACGTAAAAACATTGAAGTTGCAAAAAAGAGTGATGTGAAAAATGTTTATAAAGATAATATCAATGTGACATCATTGGTTGGTGTGGACATGAAATTTGAAGAACCAAAACAGAGTAATTTAATAATAGATGTAGATAATGAAGAGATAGAAGAATCTTTTCAAAAAATAATAAAATATTTAGAGAGTAAAAATAATGAACATTAGTTATGAACTTAATGAAGAAACATTGCAAGATTGTATAAATATAGCTACTGGGTTGTTTTATCCACTTGATGGATTCATGTCCTCAACTGATTATCACAGTGTAGTAAATGATATGACTTTAAACAGTGGTGATGTGTGGACTATACCTATTAGTTTAGATTTAGATCATGATAGCTATATGAAAGTTGTTGATTTAAATAGATTACATTTGTCTTATGATTCCAAGCCTATTGGATATATAGAAATTGATGATTGTTATATGGTAGATATAGAACAAGATATTATTAAGATATTTGGCACAGATGATATAAAACATCCCGGTGTTAAAAAAGAGTTAGTAAGAAATAAATATAGAGTCGGTGGAAAAGTTGTCATCACTGATGAAAGTATTCTAGAAAACAGCTTAAAACCAAAAGAGACAAAAGCTTATTTTAAAAGTAAAAACTGGAATACAATAGCAGGGTTTCAAACGAGAAACCCTATCCATAAAGCACATGAGCACTTACAAAGAGTTGCCCTTGATATTTGTGATGCGCTGTTTATCAATCCTTTGGTTGGGTGGAAGAAAGTGGGTGACTTTAGTGAAGAAGCTGTTGTTGATGGGTATACTGCTATGATAGATGAATACTATACGGGTTTAAATGTTTATTTTGATACATTAAAAACACCTATGAGATATGCAGGTCCAAAAGAAGCAATATTTCATGCGATTATTAGAAGAAACCTAGGATGCACGCACTTTATTATAGGTCGTGATCATGCTGGAGTTGGTGAGTACTATGGTAAGTATGAAGCACAAGAGTTGGCACGAAAAATCATTCAAATCCATGATTTAGGAATAGAACTATTACTTCTTAGTGAACCTTTTTACTGTAAAAAATGTGGACAAATAGTTTCTGATAAAACATGTAATCATTCAGAAGAATTTGTAGAAAAAATAAGTGGAACAAAAATACGAGCAATGCTGGCTGATAACAAAAGACCAAGTGAACTTTTTATGAGAACAGAAGTTGCAGATAGTATAATAAAATTAAAAGATAAGAAATTTATTCAAGGAAACAAATGAAAAGAATAATAGCAACTGTTGGACCTTCTTTATTACATACAACACCTTTAACTGAAGTTCATAATGAGCGAAATATATATAGAATAAATGGAGCTCATGGAAGTATTGGCGATATTGAAGAGTATATATTAAAAATACAATCTCAAGTAAAAACAGCCCAAATACTCATGGATTTACCAGGGAATAAAGTAAGAACTGCAGATTTTCCAAATGGATACATTGATATAAAAGAAAATGAAGAATTTAGTATCAATTTTAATCAAATGAATTACAAGGAATTCTTTAAACACTTAAAAGCAGGAGATGAAGTCTGGGCAAATGATTCTATTTTCAGATTTGTTGTGAAAAATATTGATTTTGAACTTACAAAGATTACATTTCTATCTCACTCAACAGGAAGACTTTTAAACAATAAAGGTATGCATGTAAGAGGTATACATAAAGATATTCCCTTTTTATTTGAAAAAGACAGAAAACTTATTAAGCTTGCGAATAAATATGAATTGGACTTTGTGGGACTCTCTTTTGTAAGAGATGCACAAGATGTTCAAATAGCAAAAAAACTCATCAAGACAAGCGCAATTATTTCGAAAGTTGAGACATTAAGTGCGGTGAATAATTTAGAGGGTATTTTAAATGAAGTAGAACATATTTTAATAGATAGAGGAGATTTATCCACTGAAATTGGCCTACATAAAGTTCCTAGCTATCAAAAGTTTATAATCGATAAAGCAGTCTTTCATAATAAAAAAGTCTTTTTAGCAACTCAGTTTCTGAAAAGTATGGAACATAATCCAATTCCAACTATTCCTGAAGTTATTGATATGTATAATACTTTAAAGAGTGGGATATATGGGATTCAGATGTCAGAAGAGACTGCTGTTGGAAAATACCCAAAGAATTGTTTAGCCACCATTTGCGGATTGATGGATGAGATTGATAGTGAGAGATTGTCTTGACTCTATACCTGATTGATCACTATGTTGCATGTACTTTAAATGAGTTGATACAATGAAAAAAATAGTTGCTATTATTGACACTATGAAAATTGGAGGAGCTCAAAAAAATTTGCTTTATTACCTTTCCTATTTGGCCAGTCAGAAATATTGTGTAACTCTTATTTCTTTAAAAAAAACGAATAAATACTCTATCCCTTCTAATATAACTTTTCTAGAAATCTTGGATGAAAAAGAATCCATTATGACTAATTTTTTTACTGTTTTACAAATAGTTACTGAAAATAGTAAATGTGCTGATGTCATAGTAGGATTTATGGATTATATCTCTAATTATATTGCGTATTTAGTATCCAAAGTAAATGATACGAAACTTTTATTGGCTTCAAGAAGTCATTTGAAAAAAAGTATCCAAATATTTAACGATACAGAGGAAATAAACTATTCTTTGTCAAAACTTATTTATGAAAAGTCCGCTATTATCGTTCAATCTTCATTTATAAAGAAAGAACTGATTGATTGTCTTAAGCTTGAAAACGAGAATATAAGTATTTTATCCAATTCTATTGATTTGGAAAGTGTAGCAAATTCGGAGTTGGAAATATTTAATAACAATAAAGTATTTATCGTTGTTGCTAGATTTGTGAAGTTAAAAAGAATAGACATCATAATTGAAGCTTTTCATAGCTTGATTCAATCTAAATATAAAAATATTAAATTATTGATTACTGGATATGGAGAAGAAAAAGAAAATTTGCAAAAACTAGTACAATCTTTAGCCCTAGTGGATAATGTGATATTTAAAGAGGAATCACAACAAATCTTATCTCTATTGAAAAGCTCGCACGTATCTATATTGGCATCAGAATATGAAGGTTTCTCAAATTTCATATTGGAGAGTATGAGTCAAAAGTCTTTAGTTATAGCTTCGAATATCGGAGCAAATAAGGAATTGATTAAACATAAAGAGACAGGTTTATTATATAGACTGAATGATACAGAGGATTTATGTGATAAAATGATTTTTTCATTAGAGAATATAGAAGAGGTTAATAATATTAAAAATAAAGCATACTCTTTTTTAAATTATTTTAATAAAGAAAAAAACTGTATAGAATTTGAAAATATTCTATTAGATTTAAAGAAAACGAAATGAAGTTTTTAAATTATATTTCATTTAGAGTCATTCCTTTTTTAACCGGACAACATAAAGCCCCTGATGTATATCTCACAAATATCAATTATTTAAATAATAGACAATTGAAAAAGTCAATGTTGAATTCAATTAGATATATAAAAGGTAAATGTGTAGATATAGGTTCTGGAACATCTCCATATAAGAGGTATATTATAGATAATGTGTCTGAATATATTGCTATAGATAAATCACATATTCACAAACATATGTTTCAAACATCAAAAGAAAAACACATAGATGCAGATATAAAAGACTTGCCTTTTAATGACAGTTCTATTGATAGCATCATATTAACTCAAGTTTTGGAGCATATTGATAACCCTTTTGAAGCATTAAGTGAAGTAAAAAGAGTTATAAAAAGAGATGGAATAATTATACTATCGGTTCCTTTTATATATCATGCCCATGCAACACCTTATGATTATTTTAGATTTAGTGAATATGGTTTGAAGAATATTTGTAAAGATCATGATTTTGAGATTTTGGAATTTGAATATCAAGGGTATTTAGGAACAACTTTATTTTCAATTTTAAATGGGTTTATTTGGCAACTTTCTACTAAGAGTAAACTACTTAGAAATACTATTCTATTACCATTTTTACTTCTCATTTTTACTGTTAATAATACAGTAGGGGTTTTATTGGATTTTATTAAACTAAAAGACTTTACTCCAAACTTTTGGCTAGTATTGAAATCTAAATGAAAAAAATAGCATTTTTTACACAAAATTTGGACTTTGGCGGAGTTCAAAAATCTGTATCAACACTTGCGAATTATTTGATTGATTTTTATGAGGTTAGCATCATACTTGCAGAAGACAATAAAGATATAAACTATACGATGAATCAAAAAATAAATATTCATATGATTGAAACAAAAAAATTTGACCTTACAAAAGATAGTATTGGAGAGGATATATTTGGCTATAGGATTAATGCTCTTGAGGCGTTGCTCTCTGAGCTAGAAGTTGATTTGGTATTCAGTTATGAAGATTACAATAATCTGATTCTACTTTCGACAAAAAATACTGCTAAGAAAGCGGTATCTTGTAGAAACTGTATAGAGGAAAAATTTGTACTTTCAGGACATATCCATTTTCTTAACTGTGAATTTTATATGAAAAAAATTAAAGAACTATATATAAAAGCTGATTTAATTGTCACAGTTAGCCAAGAGATACAAAATGAAATATATTTAATAAGTAATTCAACAAAAATAGTTACAATTTATAACGGAATATCCGAAAATACTAAAGATATGCTACCTACAGAGTATAAGAATTATATTCTGAATGTTGCTAGACTCGTTCCTCAAAAGGGTCAAAGAGATTTAATCTCTGCGTTTAAGATACTTGAAAATAAAATCACGCAGAATCTGGTTTTTGTGGGAGATGGTAAAGATAACAATGAGTTAGAGCATTTAATACAAACACTTAATTTAAAGAGTAGAGTATTTTTAGTGGGCTTTGATAATCCATATAAATATGTTAAAAATTGTGATTTATTTGTTCTTCCTTCATATTATGAAGGCTTCAGTAATGCTCTTCTTGAAGTGATGAGTTGTAAAAAAAATGTTGTTGCTTACGAATATAAGGGAAGTAGAGAAATATTGTATGATGAAAATTTATGTAGACTAAAAAATATTGACGAACTCTCAGAACGAATATTATACTATTTGAGAAATCAAGGAGAGAACGATAAACTTGCTGAAAAACTTTATTTAAAATCTAAGGAATTTACTGTGGAAAAAACATTAAGCAATTATCACTCTCAAATCAATCAACTCTTGATTTGAGAAATAATATAGTTAAATTCTTCTTCGGACATTTGAGGGTATAGAGGTAACGCAATACTCAATCTATCTGCTGCATAACTCATTAAAAAATCCTTATCCTTCAATGAATACTTCTTTTTGTAATAGGCCAAGGTATGAACCGCATGTGTTCCTTGTCTTGTCGCAATACCCTTTTTTTCTAACTCTTCCATGAATATATTTCTTCGCTTGTTAAGCTTATCTATTTTCTCAATAGTTAAGTCTTGTAAGTCTTGTTTATTTGCATAAATACAGACATAGGATTGGTACCCATGGGTATAGTTATCTGGGGTATAAGGTGTTTGCAAATAATTAATATCAATCAAGGCTTCATCATATTTTTGAGCAACAGCTCTTTTTTTTGACATAATTGAAGTTGCTTTATTCATTTGACACACACCAAGTGCTCCTTGCATATCTGTAAGACGATAGTTAAACCCTGCATAATTAAACTCAGGGAGTAAACTACCTCCTTCTTTATGTCTTTGGATATCACTCTTACTAGCACCATGGTCTTTAAGCTGAGAAACCTTTGTATGTAACTCCTCATTGTCTGTAATAAGCATACCTCCTTCACCTGTGGTAATGGATTTTCTGGGATGAAAAGAAAAGCATCCAATATCACCAAACGTTCCAGAATGTTTATTCTCTATCCATGCATCAAATCCACAAGCAGAATCTTCTATAACTTTTAGATTATAATTGTTGGCTATATTCATAATGAATGGCATATTTGAACATAATCCAAAAAGATTAACCGGAATAATTGCTTTGATAGATGAATCATTTTTAACAATATTTTCTATTTTCTTTTCATCTATGTTAAATGTTTTTAATCCAATATCACAAAAAACAACTTTTGCGCCAATTTGTTCAATTGCATTTGCTGTTGCAATATATGTAAAAGAAGGAATTAAGACTTTGTCTCCAATACCAATGCCTAATGCAACTAAAGATAGATGAAGCGCTGTAGTACAACTGGTAGTTGCATGAGCATAAGTAGTATGTGTAAATTTTTCAAATAAGCTTTCAAATTCATGTACATACTTTCCTTGTACTACCCAGCCACTTTCTAGTGGCTTAATAATTTCATCTTTCTCATTTTCATCAAAATATGGTTTTGATATAGGTATTTTCAACTGTTTCCTTTTGAATTCTCAATAATTTTTTTGTCTTTAACTTGCCAGAATTTACCATTTGTATTTCCTGCCCATTGGTCACATGGTAGACATAGTTTATCGGGATAATTAGCTCTAATGCTATTCATTATTTTACTGTCCCAAGCTTGTTTAATACTGCTATTATTAACATCATAATTTTCTGTATCCCAAATATGGCTACATCTTGAAATTGTACCATCAGATGCAATAACCAATGTATCTTCTAGTTTAGGGCAAAAAAATCTAGATTGAAAGATATCTTTCCCTGAATAACCAAATTTTCCTTCTTTTGAATGTTCCTCATAGAGTCTAATCGCATCAAAGCCCAATAATTTATCTGATTGAAGTAATTCTTTCAAATGAGACATCATCTCTTCTTCACAGTCTACAAATGATGCTTGTATGGTATTGGTCTCCTTTTTATAGTTTTTAACAAATTTTTGAGCATTTTTAAAACCTTTTTCAGTATGAAGGCTAAAAGTGATAAATTCATATTTTGATAAAATTTCTGCTTTTTCGCCTTCAACAAAATGACCATTGGTAGAAATATGTAATCGTATGTTTTTGTCTAATGCATATTGAGAAAACTTGACGAATTCCTTATGTAATAAAGACTCGCCTCTCCAAAAGGGTAAAACAATAGCGTCAAGATTTGTTTTTGCTATCTCATCAATTAATTTTGTCCATAATTGAAAACTCAAATAACCACTATGCTTGTCAATAATATGCCGTGGGCACATACTGCAAGATAAATTACAAATAGGGGTTAATTCAATTGCAATTCGAGTTGGAAAAGAGTTTATATTTTGGGGCATTATTAACCTCTTTATATTATTTTAGATATTATATATGTTTAAAATTAAAATAGGATTTTATTTGAATAGATTTGCACTTATTGGAGCGGCTGGCTATATATCCCCAAGACATATGAAAGCTATAAAAGATACAAATAATGTATTGATTGCTGCCTTAGATAAAAATGATAGTGTTGGGGTAATAGATAGTTATTTCCCTAATGCAAGTTTTTTTACAGAATTTGAAAGATTTGATAGGCATGTTTATAAACTTCATCAAACAGAAAATAAAATAGATTATGTCTCAATTGCAACACCAAATTACTTACATGACGCACATATAAGATTTGCTTTGAGAAACCAGGCTGATGCAATTTGTGAGAAACCGCTTGTATTAAATCCTCATAATATTGAGCAACTTAAAAATCTTGAAAAAGAAACAGGGAAAAAAATATTTAATATTTTACAACTGAGATTACATCCCTCCATAATAGCATTAAAAGAAAAAGTTCAAAATGAATTAAAAGAAAATCCCAATAAAATATATGATATTGATTTAACGTATCTTACAAGTAGAGGTAAATGGTATTTTGTATCTTGGAAAGGTGATATGTCAAAATCAGGAGGTGTTACAACCAATATAGGCGTACATTTTTTTGATATGCTTACTTATATTTTTGGAGAAGTCAAAGAAAATATTGTTCATTTGAAACAAGAGGATGTTAATGCTGGATATTTAGAATTAAAATATGCAAAAGTCAGATGGTTTTTATCTGTAAACTATGATTATATTCCTGCCTCTATTCAATTTATAAATCAAAGAACATTTAGAAGTATAACTATTGATGGAAAAGAAGTGGAATTTTCTGATGGCTTTACTGATTTACATACTAGAAGTTATGAAGAAATACTCTGCGGAAATGGGTTTGGATTAGAGGAAGCTTATCCTTCTATTGAAATAGTTTCTGAAGTTCGTAACAAAAAACCTTTAGGATTAAGAGGTGAATATCATCCATTTTGTAAAAAGGTTAAATAATGAGTGATTTTTTTATTCATGAATCAAGTTTTATAGATAGTAATGTAAAGATTGATAAAGATACTAAAATATGGCATTTTTCACATATTTTATCTGGCTCAAATATTGGTAAAAATTGTTCTTTTGGTCAAAATTGTGTAGTAGGTCCTAATGTGAATATTGGCTCTGGCGTTAAAGTACAAAATAATATATCAATTTATGAAGGTGTAGATATAGAAGATGATGTCTTCTTAGGCCCATCCATGGTTTTTACAAATGTTATTAATCCAAGATCTTTTATCATAAGACGTGAGGAGTTCCAAAAAACTCTGTTGAAAAAAGGATGTTCCATTGGTGCGAATGCAACAGTTATATGTGGAAATACTATTGGAAAATATGCGTTAATAGGTGCGGGTACTGTTATAAATCAAGATATAAAAGATTTTGCACTTATGGTTGGAGTTCCTGCTAAACAAATTGGCTGGGTTTCAGTTGCTGGAAATAAGTTAGAGTTTAATAGTGAAAATATTGCAATTGATGTATTTGATAATAGCAAATACAAATTAGATAATGATGTAGTCACTTTAATAAAGTCTTAACATGAAAATAGATTTTGCAAACCTTCAGTATCAATATCAATTGTACAAAGCTGAAATTGATGAATCAATACATGCTGTTTTAAATAAATCAAATTATATTATGGGTGAAGAGATAGCTCAATTAGAAAAATCACTAGAAGAATTTACAAAAGCTAAATATGCAATAACTTGTTCGTCTGGAACAGATGCTTTATTACTTGCAATGATGGCTTGCGGTATTAAACCAGGTGATGAAATAATCACAACCCCTTTTACATTTATTGCTACTTCTGAAGTAATTGCTTTACTTGGAGCAGTTCCTGTGTTTGTAGATATAGATGAAAAGAGTTATAATATAGATACTTCAAAAATAGAAGAAAAAATCACATCCAAAACAAAAGCAATTATTCCTGTATCTCTTTATGGACAACCCTCAGATATAGATAGTATTCAAACTATTGCCACTACATATAACTTAAAAGTTATTATTGATGGTGCACAAAGTTTTGGGTCAACTTTTAATGGAAAGACTGATAGTAGTTTAGGAGATATTTCAACAACATCTTTTTTCCCAGCAAAACCTTTAGGTTGTTTTGGAGATGGGGGTGCAGTGTTTACAAATAATGAAGAATTATCAATTAAGATAAAACAACTAAGAGTCCATGGTCAAAATCAAAGATATCATCATAAGTATATTGGAATTGGAGGAAGGTTAGATACTCTACAAGCTGCAATTTTGAAAGTAAAACTAAAATACTATGAAAAAGACTTGAGTCTTCGACAAGAAGTAGCATCCAAATATACACAAATGTTAGAAGGTAAAGATTTGATTCTTCCTTTTGTTGCTAAACATGTAACATCTTCTTGGGCTCAATTTTCAATAAGAGTTAAAAAGCGAGACTTTTTAGAGAAAAGGTTAAAAGAGGAAGGAATCCCAACGGCTATTCATTACCCGTTACCATTACATTTGCAAGAGTGTTTTAAGTACTTAGGTTATAAAAGGGGAATGTTTCCTATATCAGAGATGATTTCAAATGAAATCATCTCTTTGCCAATGAACCCTTATTTAACTGCTGAAGAAATAAAGTTTATAACCAAGGAAATAGTTTAATAATGTGTGGAATAGTTGGAACAAATTTTAAGTCAAATGACTTTTATGCTTCAATAGAAGCACTTCGACACAGAGGACCAAATAATTTGGGCTTTCTTGAATATAATAACAATCAATTTGGACACACAAGACTATCCATTATTGATTTAGATGATGAAGCAAATCAGCCAATGATATTTGATGATATTATTATCACTTTCAATGGAGAAATATATAATTATCAAGAATTGATAAATAAAGAAAAATTGATATGTAAAACAAAAAGTGACACGGAAGTATTAATTAGACTATATCAAAAATATGGGCATGATTTTCTAGATAAACTAAATGGTATGTTTTCTTTTTGTATTTATGATAAAACAAAAAATAAATTCTTTTGTGCTAGAGATAGATTTGGGAAAAAACCTTTTTATTATTACTGTAAAGATGGAAAGTTTATTTATGCGAGTGAAATAAAATCCATTTTAAAGAATCTAAAAACTATCCCCAATTTGAATCAAGATGGGTTAAGTGAATATTTATCTTTTTTAACACCAATAAATGGAAATACCTTTTATCAAAATATCAAAAAACTTGATGCCGGATGTTTTTTAACCTATAGTAATAATAATTTGGATATCCAAGAGTACTATTCATTGAAAAATATTACTACTAAATACTTTAATGAAAATGATATTCTATTAGATATTGAAAGATTATTAGTTTCCTCTGTAAAAGAAAGGTTAGTAGGCGATGTTGAGGTTGCAACTCTTTTATCTGGGGGCATAGATTCATCCTTGATATCAGCTTTATATTCTAAATTGAGCAATAAAAAAATTAATACTTTTTGTATTGGATATAAAGATTATCCAGAATACAGTGAACTTCCTTTTGCTAGAACTGTATCAAGCCATATAAATTCCAATCATCATGAAATATTAATATCCCAAAATGATTTTATTGACAATATTGAAACTATGTTGGAGTTTATAGATGAACCTTTTGGAGATACAGCCTCAATACCTACATATTTGTTATCAAAGGAAGTTCATAATAAGGGTATTAAAGTAGCTTTATCAGGTGAGGGAAGTGATGAAATATTTTTAGGTTATGACAACTATTTTAAAATGTTAGATTATTATAAAGTTAAAGGTAAAAAAGAAGAATTTAATTTGACTAAAGAGTGGGAATATAAGAATAGAGCATTAAATAATATGCATATATATCAAACATATGGAGAAAATTTTACTGAAGGACAAAAGAACAAGTTATTTAAATCATATGGCATAAAAAATTCATTGTCAAATTATTATACTGAGTATGAGCCCCTCAAATGGCTTTCTTATATTGACTTAAGAATTTGGGTCTCTGATGTTTTAATGACAAAGATAGATAGAATGTCTATGGCAAATTCATTAGAGCTTAGAGCTCCATTTTTGGACTATAGATTGGTTGAGTATTTATTGGGTGTTGATGATAAGATTAAAAAAGGTAATACCAATAAATCTTTATTAAAAAAGATTGCCAGTAAATATTTACCTCATGAGATTGTTCATAGAAAAAAGAAAGGCTTTTCATCTCCTTATATTGAGTGGTTGTATGAAGAATATAAAGATGGAATACTACATACTATTTTACGTGTTAATAAGGAACTTAATATATTTAATGACGAGTTTGTGAAGTTTTTATGTAATGAGGGAAAAGAAAAAAGGTTTAAACAGCATGTGTGGAATCTGTATATTTTTGCAAGATGGTTCGAAAAGGTTTATTTATGATTTGGTTTGATTTAGTTACCCCAAAGTCTGTTTTATTCTTTGCTCCAATTATAAAAGTCCTTATGAATAAGGAACGTGTCCTTATAACATCAAGAGGTGATAGTACCTATACCGAAGTCAATGAATTGTTGGACTTGAAAAAATTGGAATATACAACGTTTGGTTCCCATGGTGGGTCAAAGTTAAAAGACAAGTTATTAACGGCATTAAATAGACAAATGCAATTAAATGAATTTATTCAACAATTCAAGATTGATTCTTTGATTAATTTGTGTTCTGTAGATGCTTGTAGAGTAGCATTTGGAAATGGGATTGAGATTATAAATTTTTGTGATTTTCCTACTGGGAAAGATGATAAATTAACACATGTGGCAAAACTTACTCTTCCTTTATCTTCTAAAATATTCTACCCTTTTTATATCCCCAAAAGTATTTTTTCTAGATATTGTAAAAATATAATTGAATATAATTTCTTAGATCCTATTATTTATTTGCAAACACAATATAAAGATGATAATTTCTTTAGAACACTTGATATTGATAAAACAAAAAAAACTATTCTTTACAGAGAAGAAGAGCATAAAGCAAGTTATGTTGATAATCAAAGGACTTTTATTGAAGAGATGCTTAATCGACTGGATATAAATTTAATTGTTATTCCCAGATATGAATACAAAGTTGTAAAAGAGAAATTTCCTAATGCTATTGTATTAAAAGAAAAGATAGAATTGTCATCCCTTATACCTTTTGTTGATTTGTTTATTGGAGGAGGGGGTACTATTAACATAGAAGCATGTTATTGGGATATCCCTGTTATTTCTACACGAAGTTTTTTGTGTTATTATGATAGGTACTTAATAGAAGAAAACTTGATGTTCCATGTGAATAATGAAGAGGAGTTTTTTGAAATATACTCTAAACTTGATACTATAAAAATTGATAATAGTTGTTTGGTAAAAGAAGTTAATATCCAAAATTTAATAAATCAAATAAAAGAGTAACTATGAAAAAATATGAAGTTGGCATCAGAGATGTTATTTATGGTGATGGGGTTACGGTTGTCGAACCTGTTAATATGTACGAATGTACCTTAGGTAATAATGTATTTATAGGACCCTTTTGTGAAATACAAAAGGGTGTAATAATTGGAAATAATACGAGAATACAGTCACATACTTTTATCTGTGAATTAGTTAGTATTGGTTCTGATTGTTTTATTGCGCATGGTGTGATGTTTATTAATGATCTTTTTGATGATGGATGTCCCGCTGAGAACTCGACACTGTGGAAGAAAACATTTATAAGTAATAATGTTTCAATTGGTTCAAATACTACTATTTTACCAATAAGTATATGCTCAAATGTTGTAATAGGTGCAGGAAGCGTAGTGACAAAAGATATTGTTGAATCAGGTATATATGTAGGAAACCCAGCTAAGAAAATAAGGAATCTTTAATGAAAGTTGCATTAATAGGATATGGGTACTGGGGAATTAATCTAGCAAAAACAATTAACAGCTCTTCAGATATAGAATTGGTATCGATTTTTGATAATGATATTAATCGAATCAATGAGGCAAAAAAAGTATATGACTTTAAAACAGTTACCTCTTTAGACGAACTCTTTATGACGGATATTGAAGCAGTCTTTATTGCCACACCTCCTGCGAGTCACTATAAGGTAGCAAAACAAGCTCTAGAGTCGAACAAGCATATATTTGTCGAAAAACCTTTTACTTTAAATCTAGAAGATGCTTATGAATTGATTGAATTGGCGGAAGATCGAGGTCTTAAATATATGGTGGATCATATTTTCATATATAGTGAGCCTGTAAAGTATTTGAAAAAAAACTTGAAAAATCTTGGAGATATCGTATATATAAATAGTAGACGAATAAATCTTGGACTTTTTCAATACACTACAGATGTGATTTGGGATTTGGCAGTACATGATTTATCTATTATTGAATATCTAGTAGGATTAGATATAAAAAGGGTTTCAGTATTTAAGAAGAAATATAAAGACTTTCCCAATGAAGCAATTGCAAGTATTAACTTGGAATTAGAAAGTGGCATAGTGTTAAATATAAATGTCTCATGGTTGTCTCCTGTAAAGGTGCGAGAAATGATTATTGGTGGAACAAAGATGAGTGCTGTATATGATGATACCAAAAAAGATGCTATCCAAGTTTATGATGCAGGTGTTATTTTAGAACAAAATTTTGAACGAGATGAACTTTATAATCAAATGGTTCAATATAAATATGGTGATATCAGTATCCCTGAATTATCGGACAACATGTCGTTGAATAATGCTGTCGAACATTTCATAGAATGTATTCAAGAAGATAAAGAACCAATTACTGGTAAACAGTCAATCATCAATGTGATAAAAGCACTTGAAATTATTTCAAAGGTTGGATAGTGGTTAAGTTTCTAGATTTACAAAAGCAGTATAAAAGTATAGAAAAAGAAGTAAATGAAAAGATATTTGAAGTTATTAACGATGCGGCTTTTATTGGTGGAAAATACTTAGCTGAATTTGAAAAGAACTTTGCTTCTTATTGTAATGTAAAACATTGTATTGGAGTTGGAAATGGTACTGATGCTCTAGAAATTGCCTTATGGAGTTTAGACTTACCCAAAGGTTCTGAGGTTTTAGTACCAGCGAACTCTTTTATCGCAACAAGTGAGGCAGTTTCAAGAAATGGATTACGAATTAAGTTTGTTGATTGTGATGAGTATTATCAAATGTCTTTAAAAAGTCTAAAGCATAATATTACAGATAATACCAGTGCTATTATAGTGGTACACTTATATGGACACCCCTCAGATATGGATGAAATTGTAAAAATCTCACAAACTAAGGATTTAAAACTGTTGGAGGATTGTGCTCAAGCACATGGGGCGAGATATAAAGGCCAAAAAGTTGGAACCTTTGGAGATCTTGCAACATTTTCTTTTTATCCAGGAAAAAATTTGGGTGCATATGGTGATGGTGGTGCCATTATTACGAATAATGATGAGTTGGAGTTAAAGTGCAGACAGTATTCAAACCATGGAAGAAGTAGTAAGTTTGGACATGAATTTGAAGGTATTAATAGCAGACTAGATGGACTTCAAGCTGGTATTTTAACTATTAAATTAAAATATTTAGATAAATGGATAAAAAGAAGACAAGAAATAGCTGGTTACTATTTAGAAAATATATCTAATAACATAATAAACTTGCCAAAGCTAAGTAGAGATGTGGATGCGGCATGGCATTTGTTTGTAATTCAAACAAAATATAGGGATAAAGTAAAATCTGAATTAGAGAAGTATAATATTCAATCAGGTATTCATTATCCAGTAGCTTTACCAAAATTAAAAGCATATGAGTATATCAAAGAAGATTACAGTGATTACAAAGCTTGTAATGAAGATAACACATTATTATCTCTACCTATTGGCGAACACTTAAGTAATAAAGACATTGAACATGTAGTGGAAGTATTAAACGGTATTAATATTTAATAATACTTTCTATATTAAGTATTACTTCTTGATATTGTTCTTCTTGGAGTTGGGTACTATTTGTGTAATAGCGGTAAGGCGAAGTAAGCTTTAAAAACTTTTCAATTATTTGAATAACGGAAGAATTCATGTAATTACTTTTTAAACGATTGAAGTCTTTTTCAATATTCTGTATTTTTATATTTTTGAGTTTTTTTAAAACTTTTTTTTCTTTTTTTAGATATGCCATATCTTTTTGATTGAATCCTTTTTTGCAGAGTACTGAAAAGTCATCACGTAAGACTTGTTTTAAGTTGTTTTTATCTAACAAAGCAAAAGTATCTATTTTTATTTCTTTGGATTTTAAAGCAACTGTATGGTTAAAATAAGCACCATCTGCAAGATTGTATACTTGTGCAGAAGAAAGATTAAGAATATTTGAAATACTATCTATCATTGTTTTATAATAGATAAAACTCGGGACTTCTTTTTGAAAGTTTCCTTTGACCATTATAATATGGTCATCATACGTTGTTCCTTGATTATCTAAATCCAATTTTTTATTTGAACTATGTAATGAATCGTAACTTTCTCCTGTTTTACTATTAATCGAAGCATCAAAACCCAATAGATATAACTCTTGAACTCCAAGTTTCAATAATAAGGAAATACCAATATCTCCAACATTGATACCCGTTAGTGTTCCATATCCTTCAAAAAGTTCAAAGGAATCTTGGATGAAAAAAGTATTTGATGAGTCTATTTTTTTAACAATAGTTTCATCAGTTTTAATTGATGCCAAAATGATAGAATTTTGATAGTATTTCTTATCAATATCAAATTGTTTGATTATCTCATCTTTTTTTGAATCTATTGTAAGAATGATATCTGGAATGATATCAACTGTTTCCAGTCTTTTTAATGCAGCAGCAGCAGCTACAATAATGAATTTATTTTTATTGGAGGAAATATAGTCTATATTTTGAGAGAGTGATGGCCCTGCTCCTATGAATAGAATAGGTTTTTTTGGTAAATTATCTTTTAATTGGCTGAGGTTGATTATTCCATTACAGGAATTAAGGCAGATATCATAGCCTCTTTTCATGCTGACAATATATTCAGAATAGGGGTAGGTCATTTCATTATTCTCAAGAAATTTAACGGATAATTGATTGACCAATGCAAGGTCCTTCTTACTTGCCAATTCAAATTGGATGTGAGTATTATAGTTATATTTATATGTTAAAAAATCTTTTATGATATTCGTAAAAAATGATTCTATAAAGTCAACGCAGAAAAATACTTTAGATTCTTCACATAGTTTTGTATAATCGGTTAAAAATAAAGAAAGTCTAAATATTTCAATATTTGGTTCAATTATTAAATAAGAACAGGCTTTAATTTTATCATGTATATCATTTATATGCACACCCAAAATAGTTCCAATAAAGATAAACTTATTTATAGCAGAATTTATATTCGTCTTAGAATTCTCTAACAGATTAGTATAGGAATAAAGCTGTTCATAGGCATTTATATGGTTTGGATAATGAAATTGGTCATTTAATTTGTCATTTTTTCTGATTAAAGTAAAAAGATTATCATTGTTTAAATGCTTAGTTCTATGTTGAGCATCATAAAAAGGGTCACAGTTGTAGGTTTGATTTCCCTCTTTATCTAAAAGTTCAAAATGATTATCTATAAAGTCTATAAAGTAGTTTTCAATATTCAGTTTTTCAAACTCAATTATTTGAGAGTACAATGATTGATTATTATTTTGTAGATAATGGATATTTTTTCTGTATAGTTGGGCTAATGTAATTTGTATTTCTTCTAAACTACTCATAATATTGTAAGTATTCCTGATTAAAAAGTATTATAAAATGAACTAGCTTTTATTATATCATAAATAAAAAAACCTAAGTCTAATTGACTTAGGTTTTAAAAATTAAACTATTGAAGTAATCTTGTTATGTTTTGTTGAACTGCATTTGCTTGACTCATGGCATAAGTTCCTGCTTGTGCAATTAT
>ENA-ORXI01000401-ORXI01000401.1-sediment-metagenome-genome-assembly--contig:-NODE-401-length-36145-cov-31.149689_pt1 | contig 36145 bp, 29 predicted proteins | sample MGYA00237861_ERZ511468 | MGnify/ENA primary metagenome ERZ511468 (study PRJEB26299, sample SAMN06266213) | sediment metagenome | isolation source: Hudson Canyon methane seep mesocosm | place... | reverse complement strand
CATTGCTTATTTTACAAATTTGAATAACAGTTTTTGCTAAGTCTAGTGCAAGTACGTTACGATTCTTCATTGTATGGGCTCCTTTGTTTTGGTCAACACCACACTACTTAGGTAGTGCGGTGGAGTCCATACATCGCTCAAGAGACTACCGGAATGACATAGAGTGTGAATACCGGAATGACAGGGGGTATTAGCACCTGTTTGATAGATGTTCTGGCTCTTGCTTTACACGTCAAATATCAATAAATACTAGTTTCTTATTGAGATTCTTTTCTTATGAATTTCATCCACTACAATCAAAATCAAAGCCACACTTAATAAACTGCCCCATAACTGGAATGTGACAGGCTCTATTTGTAGAACATCTTTTAAACCCGGTGTATACATTGCCCCAATGTGGATTCCTTGTGCGGTTAACATGCCGAATAAAAGCAGCGGATTACTAAAGAAGGGTTGCTTGAACATAGACAATGTTTCTGACCGGCTATTCAATACATGAACATTTTCAAATAAGACCATTAATAACAAGGTTACGTTTCTAGCGGCATCAACAGCAAGGCCTTGTCCTAGTGACAGAACAAAAATACTAAATGCTAAACCGCCCATCACCATGGCGTTCACAATAACGCGCTCCAACATAATACGATTGAATATCGCTTCTTTTGGCGGGCGAGGCTTTTGCTGTAACTCATTGCCCTCTTCGGGTTCAAATGCCAAAGCAATATCCTGAATACCGTTAGTGACCAAGTTCAACCACAATAACTGAATTGGGAATAATGGCATCGGATAACCAAATAATACGCTTAAAATAAACAGTGTTATTTCAGCAGCACCAGTCGAAATCAATAAAAAAATGACTTTACGGATATTGTTATAAACAATACGTCCTTGCTTAATGCCTTGTACGACGGAAGCAAAATTATCATCCGTTAGAATAAGTTCACTGCTTTCGCGGGCAACATCAGTCCCCCGTCGCCCCATCGCAATGCCCACATGAGCTTGCCTCAGTGCAGGCGCATCATTTACACCATCGCCAGTCACTGCAACAATATGACCTTGCTTAATTAGCTGTTGAACGATTTGAAGCTTTTGCATAGGCTCAACCCGTGCAAAAACTTGAGATGAGGCGACCAGTTTGTCTAAGGAGTCATCTTCTTTACTCACAGCCAAAGCAATGTCATGACCGGTAACTGCTAACGTCCCCTCATCACAAATATCCAGTTGTTTTGCTAAAGCCAAAGCAGTTTGAGGATGGTCACCTGTTATCATGGCCACTTTAATATGGGCACTTCGGCACTGAGAAACCGCATCGAAGGCCTCTGGTCTCAAAGGATCTATCATGCCCAACAAGCCAATAAAGGACAGGTCTTTAATTTCCATATCAGGCGTAAAATTTTCTGAAACTAAATTTTTCCTGGCGACAGCAAGTACTCGATAACCATTGCCCGCCATCTCATTGGCTTGGTTTTCTATATCACTGACATTCAGTGCTTGCCCATTATAATTAAAGGCACACATCGCTAATACTTTTTCAGCACTGCCTTTAAGGTGAAGTACCGCTTGACCATTAATCAGGTTAGCACTCGCAGAAAAAGCATTCTCTGACTCATACGGTATGCGCCCAAGCTCGGGATAGTTAACGTGAGCTTGTTGAATATCGTACCCATATTTTTGTGCCATCACCAAAAATGCCAAGTCTACCCCATCACCATTGGCTATCCACTTTTCATCTTTAAACACTAACTCTGCTTCATTGGCTAACATTGCGCTGCAAACCAAAGCATCAACGACATCCGCCCCTTCAGACACATCAGAGCCATCAGAAGATGATTCCTGTTCTGGCCTCGGAGAAAACTCTCCATGCATATCCAAGCCTTCACCCGAGACTGAGAATACCTGCCCATCGAAAGTCTGAACCTGCTTAACGGTCATTTCATTGACGGTCAGCGTTCCAGTTTTATCAGACGCGATATAAGTACAAGACCCCAACGACTCAACGGCCACCAGTTTCCGAACAATCACATTCACTTTAGCCATGCGCCGCATACCAATGGCCAGCGCAACTGTAATTGCAGCCGGTAAGCCTTCAGGAATGGCTGACACAGCTAAAGCCACGCCAAGTAAAAAAACCTCACTCAGGCTAGCGCCACGAACCAAAGTGATGACAAAAAGTACCGCAATCACCACGAGAATCGCATAAGATATTTTGACGGTAAAACCTTCAATACGCTTTAACAAGGGAGACTGAATACGTTCGCTTCCGCCTACTTGCGTTGCAATTTTACCTATCTGGGAATTTTCACCTGTTGCAACCACCTCCCCTTGCGCACGCCCGTGTGTGACAATTGTTCCAGCAAAAGCGACGCCTTTTTGTTCAGCTAAAGGCGCATCAAGTTCATTTTTACTATTAGCTTGTTTATTCGCCGCTAAAGATTCCCCTGTTAAAATTGATTCATTAATTAATAACTCTTGGCTCTGAATAAGTTTTAGGTCGGCTGGCACTTTGTCGCCAGACTCCAACAATACCAAATCACCTAAAACGATATCGGTCGCACACACTTTTTTTGTGATCCCATCTCTGATCACAAACGCATATTGAGGCACCATCTTTTTCAAGGCCTCAGCAGCACGCTGTGCTGAAAACTCCTGAATAGTGCCTATTGATGCATTGAGCACTAAAACGGCAAAAATAAATACACCATTCAAGTTTTGAGATAGCGCAAAAGACACCAGCGCCGCTGCTACCAAGACATAGATGAACGGGCTATTGAATTGGTAGAGAAAGATGTGGAAGAGACTATCGCCCTTTTTCTCAGGGAGCTGGTTATAACCGTATTGATCAAGCCTGCTTACGGCCTCATCAGAGTTTAAACCTTTAGTTGTTTGTGCTTGTTGTTTATTTGTTTTGGTCATTTAAACATTCCATGAATTTTTATCATTTTCCAAGCGTTTATTTCTCTCTTACTCTTTTATAACTCACTTTTTTATAGTTCGAATTCATCACCTATTTCAGGCACGCAGGTATTCCAGCCAAAACCGTCTTTTAACTTTAAGCGCATTGAATCAGCCGCTGTGCGCTCACCATGTGTCACGAACACTTTTTTGGGTGCAATATTCGATTGTTTCAACCAATCAATAATCTCTTCATAATCACCATGTGCAGATAAACTACCATTATGATGAATCGCTGCTTTGACCGGGAGATACTCCCCATGAACCTTTATCTGTGTCGCCCCGCCCACTAAAGCAGCTCCTCGTGTACCAGGGGCTTGATAGCCAATAAATACAATACTATTTCGATGATGCGTCACTAAGGATTTAAGGTGATGTAATACACGTCCACCACTTGCCATACCACTCGCTGATACGATGACAGAAGGGTAAGAGCTCGCATTCAATTCAATCGATTCTTCAGGGGTTCTTATAAACCGAGTGCCATCATCAATTAACTGACATTCCTCAGGAGTCAGTAAATGTTCTTTTTGGTGACTGTTATATATTTGGGTGGCTGAAATGGCCATTGGACTATTCAAGAATATGGGAAGGTTTGGAATTCTTTTACTTTGCTTAAGTGACTGCAGTACATGTAAGTTTATTTGTGCCCGCCCGACGGCAAATGAAGGTATTAAAACGACACCGCCACGCTTGCTGGTTTCATTTATGATCTTTTCCAGATATTCAAAAGAGTCGCATACTTCATGCTTACGATCGCCATAAGTTGACTCAACCACCAAGTAATCTGTTGCTGCAAGCGGTTGAGGTGGTTTCATGACTAAATCTTTACTACGCCCAACATCACCACTGAAGGTAATCACTTTCCCTAAGGCTTTAATTTGGATCGCTGAGGCACCCAGAATATGACCGACCGGCGTAAAAGTAGCCGTAATATCATTTTCGATCGCTATCGGTTTGTTCATACTCACGGCTTTAAAAAGCCTTAATGATGCGATGGCATCTTCTTCGGTATATAAAGGCAAAGCGGGAGAATGTTTTGAGAATTTCTTCTTATTGGCGTAGCGTGCATCTTCTTCTTGCAAGTAACCTGAGTTAGGCAGTAATACTTTACATAAATCAAAGGTGCCACTGGAACAAAAAATAGTCCCCCTAAAACCGGCACGTCTCATCGCGGGAATATAACCACTATGATCAATATGCGCATGCGTTAATAAAATAGCATCAATAGAGGATGGTTCAACAGGAAATTTATCCCAATTTTTTTGTCTTAAATTCTTAACGCCTTGATAGAGGCCACAATCTACCAAAATTTTTTTATCACCAATACTCAGAAGATATTTTGAACCTGTTACTGTACCTGCACCGCCTAGAAACTGAATTTTCATCACAAGCTGCACCCTTCAATGTTGTCCATAATTTATCGATACTACTTCATCTTATTATTGTTTCTGTTTTGATTAATCGCAACATTTCTGGTTTGTGGAATGACTATTTTTAGCCATTACTACAACCCAGATCAAGTATCTTCAATTGATATTTAAATCCTCGTTTCAACACGCTGTTTAGTAATGCATACTAAATAGTATGTTTACCGAGGTAACTAAACTTCATGAATACTGAGCAAGCTGTAGAACAAGCTGAAACTGAATTAAACTTTCTGCAATTAAAGCGTATGTATATCGATACGCATCAAGAACCTGTTATTTATATGCGAAAAGACTGCAATGTCTGTCGCTCTGAAGGGTTTTATGCGCATTCTCGGGTACGAATTTCCACCCAAAACAATAGCATTATTGCGACCGTAAATGTGGTCACTAATAATGTACTCTCTCATCAAGAGGCAGGTTTGTCTGAGTCTGCATGGGCACTGCTGAATGCGGTTGAAGGTGAGCGCGCCTATTTCCGTCACGCCAAACCAGCAGACTCAATGGGTAGTGTTCGTGGTAAAGTTTATGGCACCCCCTTTACCGATAGCACCGCTCAACACATCATTCATGACATTACCCGTGGTGCCTATTCAGATATTCAATTAGCGGCATTTGTCACGTCATGTGCAGGAAGTCGTTTGAACATTCAAGAAATTATTTCGCTGACAAATGCCATGGTTAATACCGGTTCAAAATTAGACTGGGGCACGGAAAAAGTCATGGACAAACATTGCGTCGGTGGCTTACCCGGAAATCGTACCACCCCAATTGTGGTGGCCATCGTTACAGCCGCCGGTTTAATTATGCCCAAAACATCCTCACGCGCGATTACATCTCCTGCCGGTACTGCCGACACGATGGAAATCCTTGCTCCGGTTATTTTGAGTATTCCCAAAATGCGTAAAGTCGTTGAGCAAGAAGGCGGTTGCGTGGCTTGGGGAGGATCCGCAAGTTTAAGTCCCGCAGACGATATTCTGATTCGTGTGGAGCGCGCACTTGATCTTGATAGTGAAGGCCAATTAGTGGCTTCCGTTATTTCAAAAAAAGTTGCCGCGGGTTCCAGTCATACTCTAATTGACTTACCTATTGGTATCACGGCCAAAGTTAGAACTCAGGATTATGCCGAAAAGTTATCAAACCAACTAGAACAAACTGGCTCAGCGTTAGGTTTAAAAGTAAGCTCAATTTTTACAGACGGACAACAACCTGTTGGCCGAGGAATTGGCCCTGCACTCGAAGCGCGAGACATTCTGCTCACATTACAGAATAAACCAGAAGCACCTCAAGATTTACGACATCGTTCATTAGTCCTTGCAGGTAAAATTCTTGAAATGGGTGGCGCAGCTAAAATAGACACAGGCATAACACTTGCGACAAAAATTTTAAACTCTGGCCATGCCTGGAATAAGTTTCAGGCTATTTGTGAAGCTCAAGGCGGGATGAGAGAACCGCCTAAAGCAGAGTTTGTTCGTAAAATATGTGCGAACAGGACCGGTATCGTGTCTTATATTAATAATCGATTTATTAGTAAATTGGCAAAGTTAGCCGGTGCACCATCAGCTCCCGCAGCAGGTTTAGACTTTCATACAAGTCTTGGTGATAAAGTAGAAATGGGCTCGCCTTTATTTGACATACATGCCGAATCTCAAGGAGAACTGGAGTACGCGATCGATTTTCTCAATTCTCACCCCGATGCCGTTAAAATAGAGGAAGAAGGCCTTTGAAACCACTTATCTTTGCTCATCATAGTTCATCACAACTCGTCTCCAGCTTTGCTGAAAAGGTTAATGGTGAAATAACACATGTTGAAAGTCATGATTTCCCTGACGGCGAAAGTTACCTTAGAGTTGAACAAAATTGTTTCGGAAGGACCGCTATAATCATCGCTGACCTACACCAACCCAACGCAAAGGTTTTACCCTTAATATTCCTTTGTGAAACACTTAAGGAGCTGAAAATTGCGACTATTATTTTAGTCGCTCCTTATTTACCCTATATGCGCCAAGATAAGCAATTTCAACCAGGTGAAGGCGTTACGTCTCGATATTTCGCCAAGATCTTAAGCCAACATGTCGATAAGCTCATCACCATTGACCCTCATTTACATCGTTACAATAGCTTAGATGAAATATATAGCATTCCGTCAATAGTACTTCATACAACTGCCTACATCGCGCAATGGATTAAGGAAAGTGTCAATAAACCATTAATAATAGGTCCCGATAGTGAAAGCGAACAATGGGCAGCAGCAACAGCCAATATCATTAATTGCCCATTTATCATTTTACAGAAAGAACGCTTTGGAGATAGAGATGTTCAAGTCTCTCCACCTGAAGCCAGTTGCTACAAAGATCATACCCCTGTGCTGATAGATGATATTATTTCAACAGGAAAAACCATGATTAAGACTGCAGAAGCGCTCAAAGAAGACGGCTTAAATGCACCCGTTTGTATTGGTGTTCATGCCTTATTCTCAGGGGAAGCTTTTAATGAAATGCAGCAGGCTAACATAAAAGATATCGTGACCTGTTCTACGGTTTCTCATGAAAGTAATAAAATAGATATTTCAGGCTTATTAGCGAAGGCTATCACCACTTAATGAGGGAAACTTCCGCCATTTTTCTCAATCCACTCCATTGACGCATTATTCCAACTCATTCGTCGCCCGGTTACTTGCTGTTTTTCCTTTCGGTATTCCGATATATGACAAACCTGCTCAACCATTCGTACTTTATAAGCATCGTCTTGATCTAGAAACTGAACACCCATTTCAAAACAGCCCTTTATCTGCCGACACCATTGCACAACAGCATTTACTTTAAAAACAGGTTTAATCGATGGAATTTTAATTTTTACAATTGCATTGGTATGAAATTCAACCGGTGAGTCAAAAGATAAGCCCCCTGTACTAATATTATTAAGCTTAAGGCTAAGTTGTTCACGGGTACTATGCGGAATAATGACCAAAGGAACCTTAGAAGGGTGGCGAATATATTCTCTTGAAAACTGTGTATTCATAATTCAATACTTCTTATCAACTACGTGCTATCAATATGGGTGCTGTTTGGTGATTTGTCACATTTTTTCTTGGAAATTTTTGATATAAAAATCCACCGTTATATCAATATTTGCTACTAAAAAAGATTTAGGTAGTTTTTAAGAAATATTTAGCAAGTGAAGCTTACTGTCTTTAATACCCAATTCAGCCAAAGCAGACTTGAAAGTGAACTGATCAGGTAGTGATTCAGAGAAATAGATTTGATGAACAAGCGAGGCATCACTTGAGTGAGTATGACCATGAGACATTTGACCCAAAAGGTCATGTACGCGCTTTGCGATGGCTTCACCTGAATCAACCCATGAAACGTTAGGAAGAACTTCCTGAAGCTGCTGTTTTAATAAGGGGAAATGGGTGCAACCTAGAACAATGGTATCTACTTCAAGAGCTATATCTTCTGATATAAATGGCTCTAGTACTGTCTCAATAACATTAAGAGAGATTTTTTCCCCTGCCAATAAAGCCTCAGCCTGCGTCACTAACTCATTCGAGCCGACTCGAATAACTTCACACTCTGCAGCATAGTCAGAAATCAATGCATCAGTATATGCCCGACACACTGTTGCAGGCGTCGCCAAAAGTCCTATTCGATTGGTTAGTGTTTTTTTTGCAGCGGGCTTAATAGCAGGTACAACACCCACAAAGGGCACATCAAACTGTGCCCTCAATTGTGGAAGTAATAAGGTGCTAACGGTATTGCATGCCAAAATAACTAAATCAGGCTGATGCAAAACCAGCATTGACGACACAATACTTTCTAAACGTTTCTCTAGTTCAAGCTCTTCTAATAGTCCATAAGGTGAAAAAGCATCATCTGCAAAATAAATAATCTGCAAGTTTTGCTCATTCGCCTCACTTGTCGACATAATAGATTGACAAATACTCAGCCCTCCTACTCCTGAGTCAATCACAAGAATCGAAGGTATGTTCACCATATTATTGGGCCAACCGACGGCGCATCCCCCCCAAAAGTACCAAAAAGCAGATCAATAGAGGCACTAAGAATATGTTTACTAACTTAAGTTTAGTTCCCAATATTTCTATATCCTGATCCAGTTGATGCTGAACATCACGCAGCTGCTTTCGAATCTTCAACTTTTCAGTCTGAAATATTTCAAGCTCTTTCTCTTGCTCAGCAGAAAACAATGCGCCATCGCCTTCACCACGTAAACGCTCTAGATCTAACAATTTGGATTCAGCGGCTTTCAACTCCTCCTCAAGAAGCTCTTGCTGCTCAAGAAAGCGCTCTTCCGCACGTAATCGTAATGCTTCCACTTTGGTGAATGGCCGTTTAAAGCGCCCTTGGCTTCGAATTTCAATCAAGTCGGGGTGACCTGAGAAATTTTCTAAGGTATTGACCAAAAAGCTGCCATTATCTGCCCAAGGTGTGACGACTTGCTGACCAAAGAAATTTTGTACCTGAACCCATAAGCGGTCTGATAAAACATCAGTATCCGCAACCACAAGTAAACGAATATTATCGGACTCTAATACTTTTGGTTTTATTGTTTCCATTATAGGCGGCTTAGGCTCTGTTTCTTCGGCTCCGTCAACAGGCTCACTCTCTTCTTGAATCACTTCAACCTGAATGCCCTCAGGAAAAGCGGTTGAAGCAGACCCGGAAACCCGTGCAGCCAAAGTATAGCGCTCTCCAGTAGGCGTAAATTCATTTAGCAAATCTTGAGGGTTATCCAAGGTAAGTAACAAACTAGCTTCCTGTGGCTTAGATTGGTCACTAGACATAATCAATGGCGTTATTTCAGTTGTTCCGTTTTCCTGTTTATCCAGAATCCCTGCCGATGACCAATTTAAGCTTTCTAATCCATTTAAAACGATATCATCACTACCCAAGGCTTCGGGTGACATACCCAGCAAACCAATATGTCGAACCGGGTTTCTTGAATCCCCAACACCCACAACCATAGAGTTTGCAAAATCAGTCACTATAACATCTTGGCGAAGAGACAGGCCCCAACCCGGTAATAACGTTGACAGATCAGAACGCTGTACAGAAGGCATCTGACTTTGTGACCCCAATGTTTCTGCATAAGGGTCAAGGAATATCAATGTACGCCCACCGCCCAATACAAACTGATCGATAGCAAACTGTAAAGATTCAGAGATATCTTGAGGGGCAATCAATAGCAATACATCTATGTCTACGATTTGAGTAGCATTGTCTTCGATCCACTCTACGTCAAAACCTTCTTCTATATACTCCATGATTGACCATGCAGGCCGTGATTGGCGGGTCATATAGTCATAACCACCATTAATTTCAATACCGCTATAAATACCAACTTTTGGTAGTTTTGTTGCAGACAATGATGAAATCAAACGTGTTAATTCATATTCTAAATAGGCTTCTCTATCTGGCTGCATAAAACCAATAATATCTTCAGCGCCAACATCATTTTTTGCGACCAGTCCAAAGTAAATTTCATCACCTCGGCTTCCTATAGGAATGCCTTGCAAGCCCGCTAGTGCAGCTTCATCTTCTGATTCAGAAAAAGGCTCCGGATCTATCTTGTTAAAGGTAATTTTCCCATCAGACAAGCTAACATATTCTTCAAGCAACTCTTCTACCCGCTGGGCATAAGTTCTTAATGCTGGTAACTGGGAGGAGGCTTTTTCAGAGAAATACAGGTTTAGTGTAACCGTTTGATCCAAACCTTTTATGATATTTTCGGTGCCACTTGAAAGTGTGTATAAGCCACTCTCGCTTAAGTCCAGACGGACACCTACCAAGTATTTAGAGCTAACAATAATCGTTAAGAACATCAGCACAAAAACGATTATTAAATTTTTTGATGAAGCGAACATTTTCATTTTTTGCTGTTTCCTAATCTGCTTTTTTCATATCAATTACTAAAACTGTGGCATACAACCAAGCCGCAATTAAAACGAGAAAGTACACAAAATCTCTTAAATCGATCACGCCACGAGAAATCGCATCAAAGTGAGTTAAGAAACTTAAATTTGCAAAACCATCTACTAACCAAAGTGGTGCCCAGCCAGAAAGTACATCCTGAACAATCGGAAAGCCGCTAACGATCATTAAAAAACACACAACCAGTGTGAGGATAAATGCAATGATCTGATTTTTAGTCGTTGCTGAAAGGCATGACCCTATCGCAAGAAAACCTCCCGACATAAACCATGCACCAATATAACCCGCTAAAATAACGCCATTATCAGGCTCACCTAAATAATTCACACTAAGCCAGATTGGAAAAGTTAATAAAAGAGCTAAACCAATAAACAACCATGCAGCTAAAAACTTAGCGAGTACTATTTTTCCTGTTGATATCGGTAAGGTCATTAGTAATTCAATTGTGCCACTACGACGCTCTTCCGACCATAACCGCATCGCAACAGCTGGCACCAGGACCAGATACAACCAAGGTATAAAATTAAAGAAGGATGATAAATCAGCTTGAGCCCTCTCAAAAAAGTGACCTAAATAAAAAGTAAAAATGCCACTCAATACTAAAAATATAATAATAAATATGTATGCAACAGGCGTTGCAAAGTAACTCGCAAGCTCTCGATTTAAAATAACCTTAACAGAACCCATTACGCCTGCTCCTTCGTTTCATTTAAAGTAGCCTTCATAGTGTCATCAAGAGTGACTTTACGAAAAACATCATCAAGACGCCCCACTTCAACATGCAGTTCATCTAACAAACAGCCTCCACGTTGAAGCACTTGATTAACTTCTGCCAAAATTGACTGCCCATCTTTCGAAAACACTGTGATTTGATCATCGCTTCCAACGCTCACACTTTTTACGCTAGGTAATTTCTTAAGCGCTGCAATAACCACCTCGCTATGTTTCGCCAAACGTATTGTCACCGCGTTATGAAAGTCAGATTTTGCTGCCAGTTCGCTAGGAGTGCCATCAAAAACGATTTCACCTTTTGCTAAAATCATTGCTCGAGAGCAGACAGCACTGACTTCTTCTAATATGTGTGTTGAAACGATGACTGTTTTATCTTGAGATAAATTACGAATCAATTCGCGCACCTGATGCTTTTGGTTCGGGTCGAGCCCATCGGTCGGTTCATCAAGAATGAGTACTTTCGGATCATGAAGCAAAGCCTGAGCAATCCCTAAACGCCTTCGAAAGCCCTTTGAAAGCGTCTCGACTCGTTTTAACAGCACTGATTCCAGTTCAACCTTTGAAACGACTGAATCAATACGTTGCTTTAATTCTTTCCCGAAAAAGCCACGCGCTTTACCAATGAACTGTAACGAGGAGATTACCGACATATCTTCATAAGACGGCGCGCCTTCAGGTAAGTAACCAATCTCACGCTGAGCGGCGATAGGATTTTTCAAAACGTTGTGCCCCATCACCGAGACTTCGCCAGCGCTTGGAGATAAAAAACCCGTTAGTATTTTCATGGTGGTTGATTTACCAGCGCCATTTGGGCCAAGAAAGCCCAACACTTCGCCAGGTTGTACAGAAAAACTAATATTGTTTACAGCACAAAAGCTATCAAATTTTTTGGATAAATTAGAGACTTGAATCATGATTAACTCTATTCATAGTGACAAATAAAAAATAAAGCGCCAAATGGCTTTAAGCCACGTAATATAGAGAGGCAGGCACTCCATTTCAAGCCTTTGCTGCGAACCTTTCCACATGGTCATAAATGACAAATTAGCTCATTACCAAAACAGCCACTCATATCCACCAAAACAGCCATGCATCCTTCAAATTTTGCCATGTAGTTTCTGAAAGCTTAAACTACAAAAATTCATAAAATTTACTCGGAACATTTTCACTATGAGTCGTTTTTTAAATCCCAGCCTACTAGTTTTTGCTCTGTTAAGAAAAATACTTTTCCTTTGGGTTCGCACTGAAATAAAAGGAGTAGAAAAAGAGGAATTAAATTTAGACCCAGACAAGCCTGTTTGCTACGTACTCCAATACAGCTCACTTTCCGCAAGACTAGTACTTGAAAATGCCTGCCTTAACTCAGGCTTACCTTCAGCTCATGGGAAACTCGATTTAGGAGACAAAACATTCTCCCGATCATTCTTTTTCTTATATGAGCGCAAGGGACAATGGTTTAAAACACGACAAACACCGACAGTCACTGAAGATTTAAAACAGATGGTTTACGACATTTCAGAGGATAATGCTTTGGATATTCAGGTCGTACCTGTGTCTCTTTTCTGGGGTCGCTCACCTGCAAAAGAAAAATCCTGGTTAAAACTACTACTAACTGAAGGCTGGTCTGTCCCAGGTTACTTGAAACAACTGCTGATTATTCTATTACATGGTAGAAGAACGTACGTTCAGTTCAACCAAGCAATGTCCTTACAGCAGATATATCAGGAAAGCGATAATGATGCCGCTCGCGGCGCGCGCAAAGCAGCTAGAATTCTGCGGGTTCACTTCCGGAGGGTTCGTCAAACAGTACTTGGCCCTAACCTCTCTCACCGACACAACCTTGTTCAAACGATCATTAATAGCCCTGAAATCAAAACCTGCATTGACGAACATGCAAAAAAAACCAACATCAGTACTGACAAAGCAGAAAGACTCGCTCTGAAATATGGGGACGAAATTGCCTCTAATTTACAAATATCCACGATTATTTTTCTTGAAAAAATTCTAAGCAAGCTTTGGAATAAAATTTATAGCGGTATTAACACCCATAACTTGGATGTTGTTAGAGAAACAACTAAAGACCATGCCGTCATATACACACCTTGCCACCGAAGCCATATTGATTACTTGCTCTTATCTTCATTGTTATTTAGCGAAGGTATTATGGTGCCTCATATCGCAGCAGGCATTAACCTGAACCTGCCAGTTATCGGTTCAGTACTACGCCGTGGGGGTGCATTTTTCATGCGCAGAAGCTTCAAAGACAACCCTCTTTATGCGGCTATTTTTTCTGAATATATCCATACTATTTTCAAACGAGGCTATTCAGTTGAGTATTTTGTTGAAGGTGGTCGAAGTCGGACAGGAAGAACATTACAACCACGTGCAGGCATGATCGCCATGACACTTAACAGCTACTTACGAGACCAGCAAAAGCCTATCGCATTTGTTCCCGTATACTTTGGTTATGAAAAAGTTCTTGAGGGTAACTCTTATCAAGGTGAATTAAGAGGCAAAGAGAAGAAAAAGGAATCCGTCTTTGGTTTATTTAAGTCACTCAAAAACTTACGCAGGTCTTTTGGTAAGGTCAGTGTAAATTTTGGAGACCCTATTTTTCTTAAAGACTACCTGAATCAACATGAACCAAACTGGGAAAAAGATGCAGGCACGCAAAACCAAAAGCCTGACTGGTTTCCTGAGATCGTTGATAAGCTTTCAACAGAAATCGTCACTCGCATCAATTCTTCTGCAGCCATCAACCCGATCAACATGACAGCCTTGGTGCTGCTATCAACAGAGCGTCATGCAATGGACGCGAACGTACTAGCAAATCTGATGACATCATTTTCGTCCATGCTAAAATCTTTACCCTATAGCAAGACCATGACCTTCTCAGAAGGCGACGGCGAAAGCTGGATTAACTACGCAGAAGAAATGCACCTTGTGGGCCGGCTAAAACACCCTATGGGTGATATTATCAACCTAACGGACCATAACGCAGTTTCACTCACTTATAACCGTAATACCATACTGCATTTCTTTGCAGTCCCTTCGCTTATTGCCTGCCTGCTACACAACAATATCAGCATGGAAAAACAAAAAGTACATGCCATTTTTAGAGATATTTACCCCTATATTAAATCAGAACTTTTTCTGCAATGGGATAGCAATGAAATCGATGCCGTTTTTGAAGGCTGGCTAAATGTACTCATCGAAAACAAACTTCTATTGGAAGATGGCGATATTATCGTACGCCCTGTCATTGGTAGCGATCAATTTGTACAGCTGTCAATTCTTTCACGATTTATCATTCAAACCCTAGAACGTTATTACATCTCTGTAGCCATTTTAATACACGAAGGGTCAAGCAACCTTGACGCGAGCCAGCTAGAAAAACAAAGCACACAAATGGCCGAGCGCATGTCTATTTTATTTGGTTTAAATGCACCTGAATTTTTTGATAAAGCACTATTTCGCAACTTCATAAGTAAACTACAAGAAAAAAATGTGGTGACAACAAATGCAGCGGGTAAATTAGAATACAGTGAACAAATAGAACAAATTTCTGAGGATGCTCGTCTGGTTTTAAATTCGGAGCTTCGACAAGCAATCATGCAGGTGACATCAGTATAAGAAACCTAAACAATCGGAAGTAAACTTATTCGCTCAACCACTTATAAGCTTTTTTATAGGGATCAAAAAAGAGTTCATATTGCTTAAACTTATTAATGGAGTCTGAATGTATTGGACTCCTGATTTGGCTAGCACTGGCAGTTTTACTAACGATGTTTTTTTCCTTATGAAAATTCAAACACTGCTCTGACCAAGGGAGCTGACAAAACTCCAGTAACTTTTTGGACTCACCAACCTGATCAGTGACTAAAAGATCGTAGTCAATTTCATATATAGATTCTGGATGTTCATTTTTCCAGTAGTGATAGGCTTTTGAACTGCACTCTAAGTATTTAAAAATCCCCTCCAAATCATGAGCCCAGGATAGCGCACTCAGGTTATTTTTGAGGATTGATGTCGCTGATGAAATTGGATTTCTCTTACAGTAAACAATCCGGGCATTTGGAAACAAGTCCAAAATAAAGCCAATCATAAACACATTCTCAAGCGATTTATCTGTAAATCTATCACCACTTAATACCCCTAACTCTTTATATCTGGTTAAGACCTTCTTTCCTAACTGCAACCAGTTTTTTTGAATCGCCTCTGACCGACTAAGTTTGAACAATTCATTATCAATAATGCTGGTTTCTTCGCCTTTTACTATTCCCTTATCAGCAGCACAAATTATATTTTCAATAAGAGTAGACCCGCTTCTTGGCGCACCAACAATGAAAATGGGTGACATATCCTCTATTGATACCTGATCAATACCTTCTTTTGTGAAAGTAAAAGGCCTTTCTTCAGCATACAACTGAAGTTCTTCCAGATAATAACTGGCCTCTTTTTGAAAGTTTTTTGTTTCCAAAAACTTATGATGGGCTTGAGATAGCAGCTTCATCTCCATCAAAAAATCACCATTGAGATTGGCGAATTGTGCTTGAATAAACAAGGCATAGCACATTATGGTAGGCGGTGCATCGACTGAAGCTAATGCAGTTTCTACTTTCCGCTTCAGGTCACTATTTAAGTATTTATTTGTCAGACCGCTGAGAAAATAATAAATACCCAGCTCATCAGGATAGTACTGAAGAGCGTTTTCATAAGCATTGATCGCTGAATCCTTATCACCCATATACAGAAAGACAGCCCCTAAGTTTGTTAGGGCCAACATATGAGTGGGCTGAATTCTTAAAGCTTGCTCATATGCATTAGCAGCATCACGCATCACTCCCTTAGCTTCAAGAATTTGCCCAAATAATACGAATAGTTCAGCTACGCTGGGGTTAATCCGAACAGCTAGCTTTATTGCATTAAGTGCGTTATCAAGTTCCTTTAACTTGAAAAAGCACAGGCCTAGCTGGTGATATGCCACATAATTATTCGGCTCAAGCTTGATGACATCAGAAAAAGTACTTATAGCTTGGTCAAGCTGACCAGTAATGCTATAAATATTTCCGAGGTTAATATGAGCTTCACTTAAATCTGGTGCCACCTGTATAGCTTGACGGAGGAGTTCTTCAGCTTTCGCATAGTCTTTGGAAATATACATAATGGAAGCAAGGTTATTGATCGCTCTATAGTGACGTGGATCGATAGCTATAACCTTTTTATAAGCTTTCTTAGCGCCTTTTGTATCACCTTGCTGCCAACACTTGGCTGCTGTGTTCAGTAGTTTTTGCAGATTCATATTTAAACCTATTTATTTTTCCCACACACCGCTTCAGACTTCAAACCAGCTAAACTTTTAATGGAGTAGATATCATAACGGCAACTTTTTCCTGTCAACTGATAACTAGGTGTAGCACCCTCAATCGCTAGCCCTTTTCTTGGGCGCTTTACCACGACACGATATCGCGCTTTTTTTAACGCCGCCGACAATAGTTCAGCATCATCAAAATCTTCACCAACCAAAACCTGAAACAAACGCATTTCTTTTTTTACTAAGGATGACTTTTCACGGTGCGGGTACATTGGATCTAAATAAATAACATCAGCAACGGCAAACTCTTGCTGCTCAAGCCATTCACTTGAATTTACCTGAGTCAATTGCATGCGTGCAATAATTTCATCAATAGCCGTGTCACGAGCCTCTTCTAAAGCACAGGATAACAACTCGGCAATCACTGGAGAACGTTCCAGCAGCATCAACTTACAACCCAATGACGCTAATACAAACGCATCTCGCCCCAAACCAGCGCTAGCATCAAGCACCTCAGGCACAACGCCATTATTTAAACCGACCGCTTTCGCTATTAATTGCCCCTTCCCTCCCCCAAATTGACGTCGATGCTCTGTTTTACCACCTAAAAAAGAAGCGGATACTGGCCCGGGAGCGCCTTTTTCAGTTTGCAATATTGAAACTGAATGGCCTTGGTAATATAAAATATAAGGAGGAGGATTTATTAAACTTTCTGGAACTTTACAGTTTGATTTTTTTTTATTAGAAAAAGAGGCGCTGGCCAGCTCTCCATGCTCATCTAAAACAAATGGTAATTGATGCTTTTCAGAAAATGACTGCGCACGACTTACAGCAAGTGGGAAGCTTGAATCAGCACAAACAGATAATATGGAAGATAAGTCAGAGCTCACAGCAGAAAGGTCATACAAATAAATCTATGCCTACTAACTCGCCTTGTTCAAACTTATGAGTCGCGTCAATTGTTTGCTGGTAGCTATTCACTGCTTTTTGGGTTTGTAACGGTGCTGATGCGAGAGAGTTAACACGCTGCACACGGTCAGCTTGCAATAATTCTGCACGTCGTTTGATAGCACTACTATCAATATTTTGACTCGATGACGCATCACTAGAACGCGTCGACTGCTTTTCTTGACGCTCTGCAGGCTCAGGGTTTACCTGCCGGTTCGTTTGAAGCGGAGGAGAAAACCGAGTATTAACAAGTGAATGTGAAATATCCATGACCAGAAACCCAATCTAACCAAAGTTCTTTAAAGTGCATCAGTGCACAAAGTATTAACAATAAATTACTTAAACATTCTAGCCAGAAAAAGCAATAAGTGCCAACAATACAGCACCTAACAATAAACGGTAGATGACAAAAGGTGTAAAACCGATTTTATCAAGCAAAGCTAAAAACCAATAAATACAAGCGTATGCACTCACAAAAGCAACCCCGGTACCCACCATAACCAAGAACCAATCATTCTCACTGCCGGTTTCAAATAACTCTTTGGCTTTTAATAATCCCGCTGCAGCAATTAAAGGAATAGATAAAAGAAAAGAATATCGAGCCGCTGCATCACGAGAATAACCTAACAATAAAGCTGCCGTCATCGTAATACCTGAACGAGAAGTTCCAGGAATAAGTGCTATCGCCTGACTTAAACCAATCACCAACGCTGACTTAACATTCATGTTTTCAATTTTTAAAAGGCGACTACCGCGACGATCCGCCAGAAATAAAACTAAGCCAAAAATAATCGTAGTACTGGCAATGACAGCTGTCGAACGCAAGTTCTCACTAATAAAATCATTAAAAAGAATACCCGCCATGCCAGCAGGAATAGTTGATAACACTATCAACCAAGCTAAACGACCATTTTGACTCTGCTCTCGCCCAGTAACGCTATTTAACCAAGCGCCACTTAAGTCAACAACTTCACGACGAAAGTAAATAACTATCGCCATTAATGTGCCCACATGAACAGCGACATCAAAAGCTAAACCTTGATCACTCCAACCTAATATTTGAGAAGGTAAAATTAAATGTGCTGAGCTGGAAATGGGCAAGAATTCTGTTAGCCCTTGCACCAAGGCAAGTATTACCGCTTCAAACCATGTCATTGGTGTTTTATCCTTAAAATTGTATCACTCACTTACTCGCGGCCAGGCAGTTTCTGCCAAGTCACTTTATCCCGAATATAGCTGGGTACGGCATCTGCTAAAGTTCCAGTTATTCCCTGCTTCATTGCACTTAATGCTAATTCACAGATAGCTTCAGCTTGAGGTCGTGCATTCACATCAAACTCGCTTACTCTTTGCTGAATTAAAGAAGGGAAACTTTCTAAGAAGCTAAACCCACTTCCAACACCAACCAAGTCGCAGTCATTAAGTTCATCGGGAAGAAATATTGCTTCAGGTGCACTCACGTGCTCACCACCACAAGTAACAACTGCCACATTTTGATCAGACACTTTAACCTGACAAGCACTCCAGTACACTTCACCCATGCGAGCATCAAATGCAACCAATATATTATTTTTACCATGCTGTCGATAGTGTTGTAATGCCATAGCCTGAAGGTTAGAAATTGGCAGTATTGAACAATTCAAACCATAGGCTAAACCTTGCGCAACCCCTGCCGCTATTCTTAAACCTGTAAAAGAACCAGGACCGCAACCAAAGGCGACTGCATCAAGGTCTTCTAGTGAAATAGAGCTATTCTCGATGACCTTTTTTGCCATTGGCAATAATAATTGAGTATGACTTCTAGGGGCCAGCTCACTTGTTGAGGTCAGCTTGCCTTTAGAATAGAGAGAGACAGAACAGTAGTCAGAGGAAGTATCTAGTGCGAGAACATTAGGCATAAGAAGTCATTTGCTTAAAAAGGCAAAAAGTGGGCTCTGCCCACCTTATAATAGAGAAGATTAACCGTCCAAGCCTTGTACGATTTGCTCTTTAATTTGAGCCATTTCACCCACACCATCAACTTTTACATAGCGAGGCGCTTTTTCTTCACCGCTTTTGGACCAAGCAGAATAATACTCAACTAAAGGTGCCGTTTGAGAATGATAAACACCTAAACGTTTACGAACTGTTTCTTCTGAGTCATCTTCGCGCTGAATTAAAGGGTCGCCCGTTTCATCATCTTTACCTTCTACCGTAGGTGGATTGTATTTAACATGATAAATTCGACCACTTGCCTCATGAACACGACGCCCACTTAAACGACTAATAATTTCTTTATCTTCAACATTAATTTCAACGACAGCATCAATGTCAACGCCTTGTTTTTTTAATGCTTCAGCTTGAGGAATCGTTCTGGGGAAGCCATCAAAAAGAAAGCCTTTTGCGCAATCGTCTTCTTTAATACGCTCTTGAATCAGCTCAATAATCGTCTCATCTGAGACTAAACCACCAGATGCCATGACCTCTTTTACTTTGACGCCTAAAGGTGAACCAGCTTTAACAGCTGCTCGTAACATATCACCGGTAGAGATTTGCGGAATACCGTACTTTTCAGTCATGAACTGGGCTTGAGTACCTTTTCCAGCACCTGGCGCGCCTAGTAGAATTACTTTCATAAACGGGTTGCTCCCTTAAATTAGCTTAAAATTATAAAAATCTGTAACACCTTCAACTCAAATGTTGGCACTTCTTAAACAAGCAGTTAATGCTCAGCTCTCATTAAAATTCAATATTTTTCAATACGTTACAAGAACACTTAAAGGCCATTTATTTATAGCTGAATCAAAATATGGTTCGAATGGCTAGCTAGTAACCAATGAAGACGCGACATTATACGGGCTTGAACGAGACAGTGGAAGCCTCAGAAACCCGAAGCTTTTTTTAGCGCACATTATTTGTACGAATAGATTTGGAAATCAAGCAGCCATATGACTAATCATACCATCTAGACTACGGCACTGTTCAATGCAAACAGACATCAGCTCTTGCACTTTTTCTTCATCAAGACCTAATAGTTCAAGAACAGGCTGGGGATCATATTCGATAGTCTCATCACCAATCCCTTCTTGAGCTAAATAGTAATTCACCACTTGAACCAAGTAGACGTAGTACTCACCCGCCCCTTGATAATCAAGTTTCTGGTGCATTGCAGCGGCTTTTATGCAGGCATCAGGTAGCCCCCACATTTTAAGCAAGACTGCACCAATAGAACCATGCCCCAATGAAATAAATTCTTGAGCACCACCCATCCCAAAAACCTGCTGCTCAATATCTGCCATGCTTGCTTCAGGTTCGGATTCTCTCAATTTATTGAGCATTTTAAATTCAGGCGGGAACAAATGACCGATTAATAAAACTCCGAAGTTATGCAATAAACCCGCTAAATAAGCATCTTTTTCATCGATTTCCAAACAGGGTTTTGCCATCAACGCCAAAGCTTGACATAAAACACCCGAGTAAAGTGCATGCTGCCAAAAATGCTCCAAACCTAATGGTCCATGCTGTGGAATATTGAATGCTTTAGATGCAGCAATTCCCATTGATAACTGCGACACGCGATCAAAACCTAAAACAATATTAACGGCATCTTTAATACTGTTTAACTCACCACGATAAGAAAATAAAGCGGACCGCGCATAACGCATTACCTGAGCAGATAAACTCGGATCTTTCTCAATTAACGCAGCAAGCTGAAAAACATCAGAATCGGGGTCAGAAGTTAGATGCATAATCCGTACTGCTGTCTCCGGCATAGGTGGTAATTGATACAAACGCTCTAATTTTCTTGCTACCAGATCTAAAGATACATGACCATCACACTCAACCAGTCCTTCACCCAAACACTCAGAATTTGCGTCGGGCCATTTTGATATTCGCCCCTTAATAGCGCCCATCATCGCGGTACGAAATACAATACCCGGCATTTTTAATAAGGTACAAGCGCAGCCACTTGCTGAAAAAACGTAATCATTTTCCAACATATCAAGATCGATGATCACAGGAAGTCCATACGCCATCCCGAATGCAGGTACCGCACCTGAATCACAATCACGAAAGAGCTTACTTGTGTTTTCTTCGCTTAATGGCTGAAACTGGCGACTCAAAGTAGTATTAATTACCTCCAAATCCAAATCTGCCAGATAAGGAATAACGGCAATTGCAGGCCCCGCTTTATCAATCAAAGGAATGGTTTTAGCACAAAGCTCAGGAACAGCATTAGCCAGCTCAATAGCATGACCAAAGTGCTCACTTCGCGGGTGATGTAGAGGCTGAAAAGTAATCCCCTTACTATCTATAAAATGACTTAATTTTGACGCAATAGGCACAGCTTCACCTTAACCTTAATTTTCAACACTCAATAAATATTTATGCAGATACAATAGTGTAGTTGTTTTTTCACAACTAACACCGACATAACTTCACAATTACATATTTCAAAATAGAGCAATTTGTAAGGCTATGTAAATAGGTAGCTTAACGTAAGTCTTGACTAACCAGTATTACGAATACCCGCAGCAATACCAGCCATCGTCACCTTCAACGCAGCCTCAACCAACTGAACAGACTCCCCCCCCTCTCCTTGACATTGCCGGTCTCTTCTCAACAACTCCGCCTGTAAATAGTGCAAAGGGTCTGTATAAGGGTTACGTACATCCAAGGACCCCTGAAACTGAGGGTTGGCTTGCTGTATGACATCCTGCTGTTTTACCTGATTCACTAATTCAATCATTCGTAAAAAGCGATGTCTTAACGTGTGACCTAACGGCTTAAGTGCTTCCGGTGCCAACACTTGATCATAATAACGAGCAATACGTGCATCACCTTTAGCGACGACCATTTCCAACATATCAATATGTGTTTTGAAAAAAGGCCACTGCTTAAACATTTCATCTAACGTTTTTGATTTTTCTGATAATAATATTGTTTCTAATGCATCATCACTCCCTAACCATGCGGGTAACATCAGGCGCATTTGCGTCCAAGCAAAAATCCACGGAATTGCACGTAGGCTTTCCACGCCACCACCCATTTTTCGACGTGCTGGGCGGCTTCCAAGAGCAAGCTTCCCTAACTCTTGTTCTGGCGTTGCCGCCCTAAAGTAATCAACAAAGTCAGGATCTTCTCGTACTGTTGCACGATAAGAAGACAGTGAAAGCTGAGTCATTTCGTTCATCAAATCTCGCCAAGCCTCTCTTGGCTTTGGTGGCGGCAATAAACTCGCCTCAATCACTGCACTTAAATACAATTTTAGACTTTGCTTGGCCACTGTAGGCAAACCAAACTTGAATCGAATCATTTCACCCTGTTCAGTGATTCTAAAAGAGCCGGCAACTGACCCCGGAGGCTGAGATAAAATTGCACGATTCGCAGGGCCGCCACCTCGACCAACTGTTCCTCCGCGACCATGAAATAACGTTAGTTTGACATGATGTTTTTCCGCAACACTAACCAAGCGCTCTTGTGCTTGATACTGCGCCCAAGCTGCCGCCATTTGTCCGGCATCTTTCGCAGAATCAGAATAGCCAATCATCACCTCTTGGTGATTCTGGCAATAATCTTTATACCAGGCTATCGCCAATAGACGATTAATGGCTTCACTTGAGCCTGATAAATCATCCAACGTTTCAAATAAAGGCACAACCCTCATACGATGGGTAATACCCGCCTCTTTTAACAGCAAAATGACGATCAATACATCTGAAGGAGAACTAGCCATAGAGATAACGTAAGAACCTAAAGCTGACGAAGGTTGTTTTGCTATCATTCGACACGTCTTGAGAACCTCTTTAACGTCATCACTGCAAGGCCATTTCACTGGAATTAGTGGTCGATTACTTTGAAGCTCAGCAAGTAAAAATGTTTGCCTGCGCTCTTCATCCCAGTCCGAAAAGTCCCCTAGCCCCAAATACTGAGTCAACTCACTCATTACATCAAGATGACGCTCTGAATCTTGGCGAATATCTAATTTCACCAACTCTAAACCAAAACAACTGGCGCGGCGAATAGTATCTAATAGCAAACCATTTGCGACAGAATGCAAACCTTTTTCATGCAAAGAGCGATAACACAACATTAAGGGAGCAATGAGTTCTTCATTTTCTATAAGAATATCGTAAGTATCTGCCTCTTCTCCATTTGCCTTTTTAGCTGACCAATCAAGCGTCGCAATCAAACGTTTTCGTAGCTGCATTAAAACCAGTCGATACGGTTCATCACGGTTACGTTTATTATCGGCCAGGTATTTATCAGCCTCAATTCGCAATTCATCAGAGCAATCCCACATAGATAGCTCATTCATCAAGGCACGCACATCACGTAAATACAAGTCTGCAGCCATCCAACGACTCAAACTCATCACTTCCTCAGTAAGCGTTGCCGTCACATTTGGGTTACCATCACGATCTCCGCCCATCCAGGATGCAAAACGAATCGGACTGGCATCCGGTGGTAGTTTCACACCAAACTTATCATTTAAGGCAATATCAAAATCACGTAAAAACTCAGGCAAAGCTTCCCATAAACTATTTTCAATTACAGCGAACCCCCAACGAGCCTCATCAACAGCAGAAGGTCGGTCATGTCTTATTTCGTCTGAATGCCAAGCCTCACAAACCAAACGATTTAGTTTATCCCGGATACGAGACTTTTCTTGATCGCTCAGGTCGGGGCGATCCTGCTTTGCCAAACATGCCGTAATCGCTTCATATTTCATTATAAGTGTTCGGCGGGTAACTTCCGTTGGGTGTGCTGTCAGCACAAACTCAATTTTCATGCCCTCCAATAGTCCAGCAAGATCCTGATCTGATTTCTTCGCTTTTTTTAATCGATCAAATAAATCATCGAAGGCTTCAATACCCTCCTCTTGGTCAGTACGGTTCCGTCGCACACCATGATATTGTTCTGCAATATTAGCTAGATTTAAAAACTGATTAAAAGCTCGCGCTACCGATACAATTTCTTCATCGCCCAAGCCTGTTAGTAACCGAACTAACTCTGGACTTGCATCGCCTGTCTGCTCATTACGATCAATTTTTGCCGCAGCGCGTATTGCTTCTAATTTATCTAAAAATTCCTGACCCAGATGCTCTTGTATATTTTGGCCCAGTAAGCCACCTAATAACCTGACGTTATCACGTAATGCGGGGTGTAATTCAGACATATTCCATCCTTTAAACAGGTGTTAACAAATACACACAATTCTATCTATTACATCCCTAATAATTATGACTAAACTAAGAGTAACAGTTAGAAAGTACAATAAGGATAATAGCTTATGAAAATTAAAGCACTCGCTGAATGTTGGGAACAACAAGCAAAAGCAACCCTTACAAGTGATGAATATTCATTTCGTTTACCACTGGAAGATGCTGCAAAGGTCACAGCACTCGCTGAAATGTACCCGAAACGTACTAAAAGTGAAATTTTAGGTGAATTATTATCTGCGGCACTCGATGAACTAGAAACAAGCTTCCCCTATGTTGCAGGTAAGGAAATAGTTACCACTGATGAAATGGGCGACCCCGTATTTAAAGATATTGGCCCGATGCCGACATTTTTAGATTTAAGCAAGAAGCATCGATCAGTAATGAAACAGGGACAAAAAGCAGCTAACGCTTAGTGGCCATACGTTGAACCCTCGAGAAGACGCATATTGTTTGGTACTTTTTCATCATTAACAGGTCAATTATGCCTGTTGTCTCTGTGAGGAACCCGCTAATACATATCTTCCCAAAATAAAAAATCTATCTGATACCAACTAAGAAATAACATAGAGATTTTTTTCTTCTCCCTACTTCCCTTACGATTTAATCCATCAACAGCTTTGAACTTCAACAAAAAAGAAGCCTCTAAAGCACTTGTATTCTAGAAGCTGTCACCTAAACTTCTGTAAGTAAATGTTTGAATATTACAAAACTTCACCTTTTCTAGTATGGTACCTGCAAATTATAATTTTGACTCAAAGACTTTGCTTACTAACCTATATTTCCAGCTAAGAGCCACATGTATAATATTTTAATAGTTGATGACTCCCAAGACGACGCATTACTACTTTTGCGTGAACTCAAACGAAATAGTTTAGATATCAATCATCAGCGCGTTGATTCAGAAGAAACTCTTTTGACCGCACTCGAAAATGATGAATGGGACATTGTCATTTCAGATCACCACATGCCCTCTTATTCATCATCCGAAGCGCTTGCTACTGTTAAAGAATTTAACCCCGACCTTCCCGTCATCATTGTTTCAGGTGAAATTACGGAAAAAGATGCCATAAATGCGATGAATTCCGGCGCACAAGATTATGTTATGAAAGATAATCTTGCACGATTAGTACCAGCCATAGAGCGAGAAATTCGTGAGAGCGAGTCCCGTCACGAAAAGAGAAGGACTGAAAAAGATCTCGAACACCTGACATATCATGACAACCTGACCGGCTTAGCAAATCGGGAATATTTTGAGAAATGCTTACATGAAGCCCTAGAAAATTCTAAGACTCAAAAGACTTCACATATTCTAATGACTCTCGATTTAGATCAATTCAAAATTATCAATGATACTTGTGGACACGTAGCAGGTGATGAATTACTCAAACAGGTATCACTCGTACTGCTAAGACAAACCAACAACTCAGATACAATTGCTCGTTTAGGGGCTGATGAGTTTGGTATATTGCTTAAAAACACCAATAAAGCTCAATCATTTAAACTTGCTGAGAAATTACAAGAATATATCAAAGACCTGCAATTTTCTTGGCAAGATAAGCCATTTACGACCAGTATTAGTATTGGTGTTGTCGCAATAAGTCAAAATACACAGTCAGTTCAAGGCATAATGAGTTGCGTTGATATGGCCTGTAATACAGCTAAAGAAAAAGGCAACGATGGCATTCAGTGGTTTAATGAAGAAGACCCTGAATATCAACAGCGCCGTAATGAGATGCAATGGGTTGGTAAAATTAAACAAGCCATTAAAGATGATCACTTCGTACTACATTTCCAATCAATGAAAGGCTTTCAAAATCACTGTCATGGTGAGCATGGGGAATTTTTAGTTCGATTAAATGACAATGGCCGGCTCGTCTTCCCGGGTGAATTTATCCCAGCGGCGGAACGCTATCGACTTATGCCAAGGCTTGACCGATGGGTCATTCAAAATGCATTTAAATATCTGGCCGAATCAGGTTTAGGTCATAAGGATGAAGGCACTTTCTTTATTAACCTGTCTGGAAATTCTTTAAGTGACAAATCATTTTTTAATGATGTACGTATTTTACTAAAACAATACGCTATCAAACCAAATCGTATTTGCCTTGAAATCACTGAAACTGCAGCAATTGATAACCTGTCCGACGCCGTTGAATTTATATCAGAGATTAGAGAAGAAGGTTTTAAATTTGCGCTCGACGATTTTGGAGCGGGTATGAGTTCATTTTCTTATTTAAAAACCATTCCGGTCGACTATCTAAAAATTGATGGCAGTTTCGTTCTCAATTTATTAAACGACCCCATAGACAGGGGGATTGTCGAAGCTTGTAATACCATTGGACATGCTGCTGGCTTACAGACGATTGCCGAGTTTGTTGAGAATCAAGAGTCAGCTGACGCACTTAAGAAGATTGGTGTCGACTTCGGCCAAGGTTTCGGCATCCATAAACCCGGCCCTCTGGCATAAATAGTTTCAATCATTTTTTAACATGCGCCTTGCTTACTTTACCAAACTGATTTCCAAGACATCGTCTTAAACCTAACTGCTAAAATATGCTCAGCGTTACAAGCAAGCGTTCATTTTTAACCTCCACCGATTCCAACGTTGCTTTCGCTAGTTTCTGTTTAATGTCCGTATCTTTAAACTGGTAGACAGGGTATTGAGACATCGATTTTGACACCACCGTTTGGGCCAGAAGTTTTATCTTTTCAGCATACTCAGGCGCTAAATTGTCAATTTCCAAGGCTTCAATGTTCACTTCTTTAAAATAGAAAGCGCCTTTAAGGGGGTCATAAGAAATACTTCCCGTCATGCGCCCTCGCCCTGCCCCCTTCATAACGCCAGGAATCACCGCCCCCACATTAAGAAAAATCCCCATTCGATCACTATCTTTTATTAATTCAACTTTAGGATCTGATAATTTTACCGTCACAAAAAACTGTTTCTTTTCTAACGGCATCATTGCGGAAACTTTTTCTTGTATCTCTTTTTCTGTTATTTCTAAGGTATATGAAAACACTGACGATGAAATAAATAATAAAACTGAAAACAAGCAGAGACGAAGCATATTTTTCCTACAAAATTAAAGTGGTACATCAAAATTGGCGCATAACTTAGCATTTTCCATTGTCATTATTTGTGACAAATCATTTATTTTTGGAACCAAAAACAGATTAATCAGTCTATTTAAACTACACTAACAGTACATTTATCAATCAATTTCTTCCAATATTTGCCGATAACTCTATTAAGAAGTTTAAGTAAAACAGCATCGATAACAGGAATACCAGCACCATGTAAACATATCATTTAAAAACACTACATCACCTTAACAGGGGGCGTTATGAGTATTTTTAGCCATTACCAGACTCGGTATGAACTCACTCAAGAAGAAGAGTTCACGCTTGAAGAATACCTTGAAATATGCAAAAACGATCCAAGCGCCTATGCTTCCGCTGCTGAAAGACTACTACTCGCCATTGGTGAGCCCGAGTTCGTTGATACATCCAAAGACCCACGTTTAAGTCGCATTTTCTCCAATAAAGTCATTAAACGATACAAAGAATTCAATGATTTTTATGGTATGGAAGAATGCATTGAACAAATCGTGTCCTTCTTCAAGCATGCAGCACAAGGTTTAGAAGAAAAGAAACAAATTCTTTACTTACTTGGTCCCGTTGGTGGTGGTAAATCATCACTTGCCGAAAAGTTGAAGGACTTAATGCAAAAAGTCCCCTTCTACGCTATCAAAGATTCCCCTGTTAATGACAAACCCTTGTCGTTATTTGATGCAAAAGAAGATGGTGCATTATTAAAAGAAAACTATGACATAGACTCTCGCTACCTTGGTGCCATCATGTCTCCGTGGGCGGTTAAACGCTTACATGAATACGGCGGTGACATCAGAAAATTCAAAGTCGTGAAGTTATGGCCTTCTATTTTAGATCAAACCGCCATTGCCAAAACTGAGCCTGGCGATGAGAACAATCAGGATATTTCAGCTTTAGTAGGAAAAGTTAATATCCGTATGCTTGAAGACTTTTCTCAAGACGACCCAGATGCTTATAGCTTTAGTGGTGGCTTATGTTTATCTAATCAGGGAATGCTTGAGTTTGTAGAGATGTTTAAAGCCCCCATAAAAGTGCTTCACCCCTTATTAACTGCCACGCAAGAAGGTAATTACAACTCAACTGAAGGTATGAGTGCGATTCCTTTTGAAGGCATCATTTTAGCGCATTCCAATGAATCTGAATGGCAAACCTTCCGCAACAATAAAAACAATGAAGCTTTTTTAGACCGAATATCCATTGTGAAAGTCCCTTATTGTTTAAAAGTAACGGAAGAAATTAAAATTTATGAGAAGTTATTACAAAGTAGCTCCCTCCTCAACGCACCTTGCGCGCCCGACACCTTGAATATGCTGGCGCAATTTTCCGTACTCTCACGCTTGCAAGAGCCCGAGAACTCTAATATTGAGTCTAAATTGAAAGTCTATGACGGGCAGAACATTAAAGATACCGACCCCAAAGCCAAATCAATGCAAGAATATAAAGACAACGCAGGCGTCAATGAAGGCATGGAAGGCCTATCTACCCGCTTTGCATTTAAAATTCTTTCACGGGTATTTAATTTTGATACGACAGAAATAGCTGCAAACCCGGTTCACTTACTTTATGTACTTGAAAAACAAATCGAGCAAGAACAATTTCCGCAAGAGCTTGCAGAGCAATATCTACGCTTTATTAAAGAGTTTTTAGCACCGCACTATGTAGAATTTATTGGTAAAGAAATTCAAACCGCCTACCTGGAATCTTATTCTGAATATGGACAAAATATTTTTGACAGATACGTTACTTATGCAGACTTTTGGATACAAGATCAAGATTATAGAGACCCCGAAACCGGTGAAATATTTGACCGATCAGCCATTAATGAAGAGTTGGAAAAAATAGAAAAACCTGCAGGTATCAGTAACCCTAAAGATTTCCGAAATGAAATCGTCAACTTTATGCTGAGAGCTCGAGCCAATAACAATGGCAAAAATCCATCATGGCAGAGCTACGAGAAGTTACGCTCGGTAATCGAAAAGAAAATGTTCTCCAACACAGAAGACTTACTGCCTGTTATCTCATTTAACCCAAAAAGCTCCCATGAAGATAAGCACAAACATGAGCAGTTTGTAGAACGCATGATTGACCGAGGCTATACAGAGAAGCAGGTTAGGCTATTAGCCGAGTGGTACTTAAGAGTACGTAAATCTCAGTGATATGACACGCAGCTCCACTCATATCACCTAACGCACAGTGCATAGATGTACTCTGTGACAGAAATCAATTTAGTCGGGAGAAACGATGGGCTTAACCCATATTATTGACCGTAGACTTAACGGCAAAAACAAAAGCGCTGTCAATCGTGAGCGCTTTCTTCGACGCTATCGCGATCATATAAAAAAGGCGGTATCTGAAGCTGTGGGTAAACGCAGCATCACAGATATAGAGCGAGGAGAAAGCATCAGCATTCCCAGCAAAGATCTCGACGAGCCTATTTTCCGTTCTGGACAAGGCGGTGTGCGTGAAACAGTCAATCCGGGCAATAAAGAGTTCACGACCGGCGACCAAGTTGCCCGCCCCCCCGGAGGTCAGGGTGGTCAAGGATCAGGTCAGGGAGAAGCAAGTAATTCAGGCGAAGGCATGGATGAATTTGTTTTCCAAATCTCTCAGGATGAATTCTTGGATTTCATGTTTGAAGACCTTGAATTACCAAACCTTATAAAAAAACAGCTAAAGGATACAACCTCTTTTAAGTACTTACGGGCAGGCTACGCAAACCAAGGAAACCCTGCCAAAATCAACATCATTCGCTCCTTACAAAAAGCTTATGGCAGACGAATAGCCCTTACGGGGAAAAAACGCGAAACCATTAAAGAGCTTGAAGTAAAATTACTAACACTTGAAGCCTCTCCAGAGAACCACACTGAAGAAATCCAAGCACTTAAACTATCCATTGATGCACTGAAAAAACGTATCAAGAAGATCCCTTGGATTGACGAGTTTGACCTCAAATTCAATCAACATATCAAGCACCCAGTTCCCAGCACCAGCGCCGTCATGTTTTGCTTGATGGATGTATCAGGCTCAATGAGCCAGATGCACAAAGACATTGCCAAGCGTTTTTATATTTTGCTGTATTTATTTTTAAAGCGAAATTATACAAAAATTGATGTCGTTTTTATTCGTCACCATACTAGTGCTAAAGAAGTGGATGAAGAAGAGTTTTTCTACTCCCGAGAAACAGGCGGCACAATTGTTTCAAGCGCCTTAAAATTAATGGATGAGATTATCAAGCAACGCTACCCAGCGGCAGACTGGAATATTTACGCGGCACAAGCTTCTGACGGCGACAATTGGAACGATGACTCTCCTTTATGTTCAAAACTTCTTAGAGAGGGTATTTTACCCCAAGTGCAATACTACTCTTACATTGAAATAACAAAATTAGAACACCAAAGTTTATGGCATGAATATGAAAAACTAAACGCTGATTTTCCTGAGAATTTCTCTATACAAAATATCAGTGATGAGAGTGAAATTTACCCTGTTTTCAGAGAATTGTTTTCGCGTAAAGGAAGTCATCATGAATAAACAGGATGATAATAACTATATTTCAACTGGCTCCGAATGGTCTTTTGAGTTAATCGAAAAATATGACGAGGCCATTGCAAAAATTGCCAAAGAATACAATCTGGACACCTACCAAAATCAAATTGAAATTATCAGCTCCGAGCAAATGCTCGATGCTTACTCTTCCGTTGGCATGCCTTTAGGGTATCACCACTGGTCATTTGGCAAGCAATTCCTAAATAGTGAGCAAAATTACAAACGAGGTCAGATGGGTCTCGCCTACGAAATCGTGATAAATTCTGACCCTTGCATTGCCTATCTAATGGAAGAGAACACCATGATGATGCAAGCATTAGTCGTCGCCCATGCCGCTTATGGACACAATTCATTCTTTAAAGGAAATTACTTATTTAAAGCCTGGACAGATGCCAGCGCTATTATCGACTACTTACTGTTTGCTAAAAACTATATCTCCAGGTGTGAAGAGCGCCACGGCATTGATGAAGTCGAAAAAATATTGGATTCCTGCCACGCACTCATGAACTATGGGGTTGATCGCTATAAGCGCCCCGTCCCAATATCAGCAGAAGAAGAGTCCAAACGCCAAAAAGAACGCGAACATTATATGCAACAACAGGTGAATGAACTTTGGCGAACCATTCCTGTCAATTCAGATAATGATGATGAAATTTCCAAAGCTCGCTTCCCTGATGAGCCGCAAGAAAACTTACTCTATTTTATCGAGAAGAATGCGCCATTATTAGAACCATGGCAACGAGAAGTCATTCGTATTGTACGAAAAATTGCACAATACTTTTATCCTCAACGACAAACCCAAGTGATGAATGAAGGCTGGGCAACCTTCTGGCATTACACCATCATGAATACACTGTATGACAGAAAACTAGTCGATGAAGGTTTCATCATGGAGTTTCTCACCTCGCATACAGCCGTGGTTTATCAACCCCCGTTTGACAGCAAATGGTTTAGTGGTATCAACCCCTATACATTAGGGTTCGCCATGTTTCAGGATTTACGGCGAATCTGTGAATACCCAACAGATGAAGATAAACAGTGGTTCCCTGACATTGCCGGATCAGACTGGCTAATAACCTTAGATTTTGCAATGCGCAACTTTAAAGATGAGAGCTTTATCCTTCAATACCTATCGCCTAAAGTCATTAGAGACCTAAAGCTGTTTTCAATTAAGGATGACGACCAAGTTCAACATTATGAAATCACCGGCATTCACAATGAAAACAGCTATCGCTATGTTCGAGAGCAACTTTCACAACAATATAACTTAAGTATGAAAGAGCCCAACATTCAGGTATGGGATGTTGATTTAAGAGGCGACAGGTCATTAACCTTACGACATATCCCCCATCAACGCGTTCCACTTGCAGATAGCACAGCAGATGTACTCAAGCATGTTCATCGACTTTGGGGCTTTGATGTGCATCTTTTCAGTGTGGATGAAGGCGATAAAGTTGCTGAATATCATTGCCCGCCAATTGAACCTGAAGAGCCCAGTGAATAGAATTTTAAAGTGAATCAAGAAAATTGGAACGACTAAAACATAATTTGACTGATCTGTCGCCTAAAAGGCTTAGCCTTATTTACTAATACGATGACGATTCAAGTCCAACTTGGGAAGCTTTGAGACCAAAACTGATGACAGTTTTTTGGTCCATATGAACGCTGGATTAATCTTTGATTTCTGATGTTGAAAGCTAAATACCCCCGATAAAATGGACGCCGTTTTTATTTACGGCTCCATCGCTTCGTCCTTTGGTGCGTGTGGTTAAGTGTTTTTTTTGCATTAATTTTACGCATAGTTCTCACAAACCCATAGACTTTAGCAGCGAAGTGAAACGAGTCCAGCCCACGGCCCTTTGTGGGCGAGGCTGGCTAAACTTATAGTTATATTATTGAACCACGAAACCATCACATCACACTATAGTGAATCGCTAGGCGTAACTTTAATACTTGCCCTACGACCAAAATAATGGCATCAGAGCACTTGGAAAGTGTACCGCCTACCCTAAAATTTTAAACGGAGGAATGTATAAAAAGAAAAGAGTATTCCTTGTCGAATACTGAACGATTAACTTGTTATTAAAGACTATATTTTGTAGCTTAGCTTTCTTTTTTTGAAGAACATAAAAAGGAGTGAAGAGAATAGAAATAATGAGTTTGGTTCTGATACCGTAACTGCCGAAATTTTCATGCCCCATGGACCAAATTGTTCAAACCACATCCCTGTGGATGTCTCAACCCATGAAGTGTTAACACTTTCTGAACTTGGCTCTACATAAAGCCTAGCTAGCGCTACAGGAGTTGAGTTAATAAACCTAGAAGTTACAGTAAATGTTTCTGGAACAGTAATTTCTGGGACTAAAATATTGAGCAAAGTATCAGCGGAAAATACATTGACGTCTAATTGACCACTATTCCAGATTAATGTGCCAGGAGCCCCATTTTGAGCATCATTAGCATAAATTCGTGTTTCTATGCTTGCTGTTAAGTCGTAATTTTGGCTATCAATCAACCATGATATTTGGTTCACTTTCAGTGCGTTGTCACTTAGGGATATTTCGTTTCCAACATGGCAGCATGATGGCCCAAAAGAAGAAAAAGATGAGCTATCAGTATTGTCGAAGATAATAGTAGCCTGAACAGAATTTGTCGTAATGACACTCAAGAAAAGTATCGAAAGCCCTAATAGTCTAGTGAAAGATATCATATTTTATTTCCTTATTTCTTGATTATATTGCTAGTGTACGGGGACAGAACGCTTAAATAATACGTCGTGATCCCACACTACTATGATGAATCGCCAAGCGGAACTTTAGCAATTGCCCTGCGACCAAAATTTTTAAGTTGTCGACTTTACCGTGTTTCGTTTAAATACACCACGAACGAAAGGACTGAAATATGAACAACCTGCTAACTCTCAAATGACACCTGAAAAGTGTGACTTTACCCTAAAAATTTAAACCGAGGATACTGAAAATAAGATGAATTCCCTGCCGAATATTGAACTGTAGTGGCCAAGTAAAACTGGCCACTACAGTTCAATATTCAAGCCAGTATCTTTTCTCTGACTCATTGGGTGTTAAACCACTGTTATGACTATGAGGTCTAACCTGACTGTAATAGCCAATGATGTAGCTAACTACATTCTGCTCTGCTTCAGCAAAAGAACGGTAACTTGTTTGCGGTACCCATTCTGTCTTTAAATTCCTGAAGAATCGCTCCATAGGACTGTTGACGCACCTATATCAAGAACTTTTCTGTATTTTGTAAATCACCCAGTATTAGCAGGTAAAGTTCTCTGACAATATAACGCTTTAAACACCACTGAATTTCTTTTGTTGAATCTAACTATAGGAGGTGTCCACTTGTTTTGGGTAAGTTCAGAGCCTAACGCCGCAATATGCGCGACGGAGTGGGATGGCGGCTTGTTTGCGTGTTTTTGCAAACAAGGTGACAGCTCACGGAGTTCCGCAAGATTGCTTTGTTATATGCCTACTGCTTGTAGTGGTTGAATATGATTTTCTGGGCGATTTGCAGATAAATCATGTACTGATTGTAAATTTAACCAAAATTCAGGGCTGGTATTAAATGACTCAGATAGAAGCCATGCAGTTTCAGGTGTAATGCCACGCTTACCACGAACAATTTCATTAATTCGTTGCACAGAAACCCCTAAATGCATAGCCAATGCTTTTTGAGTTACTTTAAGAGGTTCAAGAAACTCTTTAAGTAAAATAACGCCTGGATGTGTCGCAATCCTATTTGAAGGAATCATAATTCACCTCGTATTTAGTGGTAGTCCACAATTTGGACATCATGAGCTGCATTTGAGTCCCAGCGGAACACAATACGCCACTGAGAATTTATACGAATACTATGGTACCCAGCTAAATCACCTTTGAGCAGCTCAAGTCTATTTCCGGGCGGTGATTTAAGATCATCTATATTTTGGGCCGCATTTATAACATCGAGTTTATATAATGCTGTTTCATGAATCTGGTTGGGAAGCTTGCGTACCCACCGACTTGAAGTACCATTAAATAAATCTGATGTAGCTTTATTGCCGAATGAAATAATCATTTAGCAATATTAACGAATACACGGCATTCATGCAACATATAACGCCTAGCACAACGGCGTAGTGATGTTGGCGACTTTACTGCGTTTTTTGCAGGAAAGGTGCAAACATTACGGAGTCCGTTGGTGCTTTTTGTTAGATGCTTAAATGACAAAGTTGATGACATCCTCGTACCCTATTTTGTTTTTCAAAATAAGGTGCTGCTTAGCCAGTTCTGTGTCTTTTGAGCTCTTATCTTGTGATAATTTGAACCGACCAACAATCTCATTGATTTCAATATTAAAACCTACTATATGGTTAAGCCAACCCTTCATTTTTTCATTGTTTTTCTCAAGGACATAAGGGTTTTCACCCTCTTCCAAAAGTGAGGTCATCTTAATAATAGAATCACGCACATCCTCTACAGATTCAGTTATATTAACCGTACCTTTAATATGAACTGAAATTGAATTCCAAGTTGGAAGCTGCGCAGATTCATATACTGTTGGTGAAATATATGTATTTGGCCCATGAAAAATAACAGATATATTCTTATTATTTAGATAATTAGCATGAGGATTATTTTTATCAATATGCCCAATTAGCGTGCCATTTTTACCTTTTTCACGGTCAAGAATTAATGGGATTTGGGTAACAATTAAATCATCTTCAGTTCTTGAAATTACAGTGGCAAAGCTAAAAGTTTCAATGACTCGATATACTTTTTCAAGCTCTTCTTCTATGTGATGTTCTGGTGGATACATATTTCCCTCTTGCATTATAACGCCGCCATTTACGGACGGAGTGTGATGGCGGCTTTTGTGCGTGTCTTTGCAAAAAAGGTGACAGCAGTTTTGGTCCTTTTGAGCGCTTTGTTAAAAGCTAGATATCGGGAATAA
>ENA-ORXI01000400-ORXI01000400.1-sediment-metagenome-genome-assembly--contig:-NODE-400-length-36197-cov-8.296539_pt1 | contig 36197 bp, 41 predicted proteins | sample MGYA00237861_ERZ511468 | MGnify/ENA primary metagenome ERZ511468 (study PRJEB26299, sample SAMN06266213) | sediment metagenome | isolation source: Hudson Canyon methane seep mesocosm | place: USA:Hudson... | reverse complement strand
ATTTAATAGCTATAAAAGTTGCGAAGTTAATCCATTTAAATAAACAATCAAAGTTTGTAAAACCTGCATCTAAAATCATCTTTTTATTTTCTTCATAACTGTAAGGGATAAGTACATTTTCTAAAGCTTCTCTTTTTTGAGATATTTCAAACTCACTATAACCTTGTGTTTTCTTAAAATCATAATATTCATCTATAAATTGTTTATTTAGTATTTTATTATCAGTAATTACTTTTTCACTAAAAATAAATACTGAACCAACTTCGAGTGAATCATAAATCTTTTTTATTAATTGTTCTCGTTGCATTGGTCGAATAAATTGTAGAGTATAGTTTGATATGATTACATTTGAAGTTTTAAAATCAACATTAAAAATGTCATCTTCTATAAATTCAATGTCAATTCCATATGCATTTGCTTTATGTTTTGCTCTATCTAACATAGCACTAGAAGTATCTATACCTACTAAGTCTAAATTATGCTTAGAATTTTTAGCTATGTTTATCAATGTTGTTGCAGTTGAACAACCAAGATCATAAATAGTACTATTTTCGTTGACATATTTAAGTGCAAATGATGTTGTTAGGTTTAACATATCTTCATAATGGGGAACAGAACGTGATAACATATCATCAAATACAGATGCTACATCTTCGTCAAATTCAAATTGTTTTTTTATTGGTTTTTCAAATATATTATCTTTCATTAAAAGTATTGTATAATAATATATATTTCAAAGTATTTAAAGGGAAAAGATGTCTTTTATGGAACAATTGATTGGTAAAGTCACAAATCTTGCTCCACGATTAAAAAAAAGAACTTTTGATCCTGAAGCTATGTCTATAGAAGACATATCATTACCTTATACTTTAATGAATTTAGACCCTGCAGATATTAAAAATATGATTGAAAAAGAAATTACTACTTTTAAGTCTTTAGGTTATAAAAATAAAACGTTAGAACAGTTAAAAATAAGTGAGTACCATTCTTATCAAATAGGTTTGATGTTACGATATATTAAAGAAGAGAGAGTTTTTTTTATATCGAATATTGAAAAGATGGTTCCTAACTTTATTATGGGTACAACAAAACAGCAGTTACACATAAAAGTATTTGATATAGTATATCGATATGATTTAGGTGTAAATAAAAATATGAGCCTAGAAGAGTTAGAAAAAGAGATAAAGTGGACACCAAAAGAAGCTGCATATTTACTTCGTTATTTAAATATAGAAGATAGAACAATTACAGCAAAGTAATATAAAAAAAGGAAAAAATTTGACAAATACAAAATGTGGATTCGTTGCTACAGTAGGAAGACCTAATGCAGGTAAAAGTTCTTTATTGAACTGGTTAGTGGGCGAAAAAATTACAATGGTTTCTCATAAAGCAAATGCAACAAGAAAAAGATCAAACGTAATCGTAATGAATGAAGAGGATCAAATAGTATTTATTGATACTCCAGGTATCCATGAAAATGAAAAATTAATAAATCAGTTTATGTTAGAAGAAGCACTTAAAGCAATTGGTGATTGTGACCTTATTTTATATCTGGCTCCTGTAACAGATAAAATAAAACATTACGAAGATTTTTTAACTAAAAATAAAAAAAATACAAAACATATTTTACTTTTAACAAAAACAGACTTTGTAACAGAAGCGGAAGTTTTTGATAAAATTGAAGAGTATAAACAATTTGATGATAAATACGAATCTTTAATTCCTGTTTCTATTAAAAAAGGGACAAAAGAGAAAGATATTTTAGATGCGATTGTAAAACATCTTCCTGACTCACCTCCTTTATACGATACAGAAATTATGACTACTTCTCATTTAAGAGAAATCTATAGAGAGTTCATTAGAGAATCAATTTTTGATAATATCTCTGATGAGATTCCTTATGAAGCAGATGTCGTAATCGATAGAGTAGAAGAGAAAGATAATGTTGATGTTATCAAAGCAACAATAGTTGTGGAAAAATCAACTCAAAAAGGTATGATTATCGGTAAAGGTGCTGTAGCAATTAAGAGAATAGGGTACAACGCTAGAAAAAAAATAGAAAGACTTACTCAAAAGAAAGTTTACCTAGAACTTTTTGTTTCAGTTAAAAAAGGCTGGACTAAAAATAAAAGCTCACTAAAAGAGATGGGATATAACTTCGACTAAAAGTTATATTCTGTTGTCCTAATTATTGAAAAATTAATATGTGACACAAAATGTGATACTCTTTCACTATAATAATTCTAACTAAAAAAAGTTGGAGTTATGTGAATGGAAACCCTTAATATAAATGAAATTTCAACTTTAAGTATTAAGGTCACAGAAGAGATTACAAAAAAAAGTTTACGTAACTTTTTAAAAACTGCAATAGAAAATAGCAATTCATACTTTTCTAAAAATACTTATTACTACTTTTATTACAATTCCAATTCATTAACTTATGAAATAATCTTTTTTGAAAAATCATCCCAAAAAACTACTTTAGAACCTTTTTTAATAACCCGAAAATTAAATCAAAATGATGATTTAGTAAAAGTATTTTTAGTAAATGATTATTTTATAGTTAGTAAAAATAATAAACTGTTGATATTAAAAAAAGTTAATAATCTTGATGTAGAAGAGATATCTTTATATGTGAATCAAATGTATAAAATACAAGAGTTTGAAATCATAGAGATAACACAAGATGATGTGCATGCACTATCCCAGGAAAAGTATTTACCTTTAAAGGATGAGTTTTATTCTTTGTATCCTAAGAAATCTTTTTTTACTTTTAGTATATTTGCAACAGCTTCATCATTTGTACTTCTATTCATGATTTATAGTGTGTATTATAAAGTTGAGTATATAAATACTACCAAACCTATAAAGAAGATCATTCAAAAGAATAGTACGGATAGGACTATTAATAAAACAATAGAGTTATTTAAGTACATAAAAATAAATCATATCACAATTGATAAAGTTATCTATTCCAATAAAAGAATAAAAACAACACTCTTTCATAAAAAAAAGTCTCAGTTATTGTCTTTTGCTAATAGTTATAAAAAGAATTTTCATATAAAGTTTTTAAAATTTAATGAGATAAAACGTATGTATACAATGGAAATCACAATTGAATATTAAAAGAAATTTTGAAAAGCTTTCTTCTAAGGAGATAATACAATTGTATCTCATTGTCGTGATGTTATATGGTTTAATATTTGTCTTTTACAAAGAGTTGTCACATCTAATATACCCTATAGAATCATATAAACCATCTATAATTAAAATTGAAACGGATAGTCAACATCATATTAAAAAACTATCAGATTTTGACTTGCTAACTTATTTTAATAATAAATCTAAAGATCAGAAAATCGAAATTATAGAAACAAAGATTTTAGAAAGTTCTATTGAGATAAAAATGATAGGTGCTTTTGAAAATATTATGAATATTTTAAATGATACCTCGACTAATTTTAAAGTAAAAAAATTCGAAATAAAAAAAGTTGAAAATAAAATTGATCTATTGATTCAGTTAGATAGACAGATGTATACTTTTATACAAAATGGTAAATTAAAGAAAGAAAAGATTTTCAATCCTTTTTTAATTGAAAGAGTACAGAATGAGTATATAGAATCAAAAATTATTCTAAGTGCTATTGTAAACTTGGAGATACTCGTTAACAACAATTGGTATAAAAAAGGTGATAGGATAAAAGAGTACCTAGTTTTATTCGTAAAAAAGAATGAAGTTCTTTTCCTAAATACTAAAACAAAAAAGAAAATTGTTAAAAGAATTATTTATGAATAAACTATATGATTATAATATTGATTATGCTTTATCATTTGATATAGATATTACTACATTATATGAATCTAAATTACTGCCATTAGAAAGTCAAGAGTTAAGCATATTAGTGGCAACTTCAAAAAAAGAACGTAATTTAGATGAGTTGGTATCATTATTCAATAAGCCTATTAAGTTTATTTATTTTTCAGAGAAAGAGATTAATTCTGAATTACAATATTTAGAATTTAAAAGAGTGTTGTATAAGTTCGCGAATAAGGCATTAACAAGTATAGAGATAAATACTGGAAACTCACATATAACAAATTTTATGGACGAACTATTTACTTTTAGTATTAAAAATAATGCAAGTGATATCCATTTTGAAGCAGTTGATAACAGTATGATTATTCGTTTAAGAATTGATGGAGAATTAAATCAAATCTTTCGTTATAAAATAGAATTGTTTCCACTAGTAAGTAGTATAATAAAATATTTTGGGAATCTTGATATATCACAAAAAAGAATTCCCTTAAACGGAAGATTCTCTAAGAAAGTAGTTGAGACTATGTATGATATGCGTATATCAACAATGCCTACAATTTATGGGGAGTCAATAGTTTTAAGAATTTTAGATAATGGAAATATACAAAAAGATATAGAAAATATTGGATTTGAAGAAAATACATTAAATATCATTACTAAAACACTACAGTTAAATCAAGGATTAGTATTAGTTACGGGACCAACTGGAAGTGGTAAAACTACTAGTTTATATTCTATGATACATAGTCTGAATACTAAAAATAAAAAGATAATCACCATTGAAGATCCTGTTGAGTATAAATTAGACGGAGTTATGCAAGTAAATATAAATAATGAGATAAACCTAAATTATCAAACTGTTTTAAAAAATATCTTACGACAAGATCCTGATATTTTGTTAATAGGAGAGATAAGAGATAGTGAATCGTTACAAATAGCAATACAAGCATCTTTAACAGGACACCTAGTTATTGCTACTTTACATACAAACAGTGCAATGGAAACGATAACAAGGCTTTTGGATTTAAAAGCAGAATCCTATCTAATAGCAAGTACATTAAAAATGATATTGTCTCAAAGACTATTCCGAATATTATGTAATGAATGTAAAATAAAAGATATCAAAACAAATGTGTACCATGCTATAGGATGTAAAGAATGTAATTACACAGGTTATAAAAATAGACAAGTTGTTTCCGAAGTTTTAGAAATAGATGAAGTTATATCTACGAAGATATCAAAAAATAAAGCTATACATAAAATACAAAACTATACCAAAAAGATAGAGTTTAAAACACTAAAAGAAAATGCTATGCAGTTAGTGAATAATGGTATTACGACTTTAGAAGAGTATTATAGTAAAGTGTGATGTCCTAATGAAATTTAAAATATGGTATCAAGAAAATCAAAAATTAAAAACTATCATTGTAGAAGCTAATAGTACTGAAACATTACAAAAAACGGGTATTTATCCTACTAATATTATTAAAATACGAGAATTAAAAGAGTTTAACTTTGATCTATTTGCCTTTAGAAATTCTAAAAAAGATGTTTATGAATTTTTTACCCAACTCGATATTATGTTAGGAGCAAATCTTACTTTTAGTCAATCAATAGATTTATTATTAGACTCAAAACAAGAAAAAAAGATAGAAGAAATTATCAAAGTAATTCAACACTCACTCTCTTCTTCTATTTCTGTAGATAAAGCGCTTTATGAATATAAAACATATTTAGGGGAAACATCTTTGCTTTTTTTAAAACTAGGTTTTGAAAATGGAAATATAAAAGAATCGATACACTCTCTTGTAGAAATTTTAGAAGAAGATATAAAAAGTAGCGAAAAATTAACTGAAGTGATGAGGTATCCATTTATTTTAGTCATTTCCCTTTTTATATCAATAGGTATGATTTTTTTGTACGTATTACCAAATTTTGAATTTATTTTTAGTTTATTAAAAGATGAAATACCTTTTTCTACATATCTCTTAATAAGTATAAAAGAGATATTGGATAGTTATTGGTTATTAATTTTTATTACTCTTGGTGTGATAAGTTTTTTTATTTCGTTTCTTGCAAAAAAGTATAGATATATTTATCATAAAGTTTTACTATTGAAAATACCAGTTTTTAGTAAAATGATACAAGATTATTATTTTTATAGATTATTTCTCTCAATGTCAATTATCGTAAAATCAAAATATCAATTTCAAGTAGCAATAAGTAATAGTAAAAATATAGTCAATAATCTCTATGTACAAAAAATGATGGATAAAGTAGTTCTCAGTATTAAAAATGGAACATCTATCTCTGAGGCCTTTGGAAGAAGTGATATGTTTGATAATTTAACGATGAAGTTACTTAATACTGCAGATAATACAAATAATTATGAGTATATTTTATTAGATATTACTGCTCAGTATAAAAAACGATTTCACAGGAGTCTGAAGAACTTTTCTTCTACAATCGAACCAATGCTTATTTTTATAATATCATTGGTTGTATTGTGGCTTATATTAGCGATAATGCTACCTATTTGGAATTTAGGTGCAGTTATAAGCTAGAGGTTTTAGATTTTCTCTTCAACTTCTAGTTTTTTGTATACAAAAGTGAACTGATCTTTTGTAAAGTCAATTTTTACAGAACCACCATCTTTGAGTTCTCCAAAAAGAATTTCATCTGTAAGTGGTATTTTAATTTTATCTGAAATCACTCTTTGTAATGGTCGTGCGCCCATAAGTTTATCGTAACCTAATCTTGCTAACTCTTTTTTAGCTTTCATTGAAAGTGATATTTTTATATTTTTATCAGATAAACTCTCTTCTAAATCTTTAATAAACTTTGTAACAATTTTGATTAAAATTGGTTGTGTTAATGAGATGAATTTTACTGTAGCATCAAGTCTATTTCTAAACTCTGGAGCAAAGAATTTTTTCACTGCTTTATCTTCATTTATTCCATCATCTTTTGCAAATCCCATGATGTTCGCTTGAGTGGCACCTAAGTTTGATGTCATGATAAGTATAACATTTTGGAAGTCTGCTTTTGTTCCATTGTTATCTGTTAGAGTTGCATTGTCCATAACTTGAAGTAATAAACTCATTAAATCTGGATGGGCTTTTTCAATCTCATCTAGTAATAATACTGTATGCGGATGTTTTTTGATAGCTTCCGTTAATAAACCACCTTTTTCATATCCTACGTAACCAGCTGGTGCACCGATGAGACGACTTACTGTATGTGCTTCACCATATTCACTCATATCAAATCTCTCAAAGTGGATACCCATAACTTGTGATAACTCTTTTGCTACTTCAGTTTTACCAACACCTGTACTTCCTGTAAAAAGAAAACTTCCTACTGGTTTATTCTCTACACCCATACCTGCGCGATTTATTTTGATAGCTTTTACAATCGTCTCAATTGCACTATCTTGACCAAATACTCTTTTTTGAAGATTAGTTTGTAGCTTTTTTAATAACGATAGATCTGATGAAGTAGCCGTTTTTGGTGGAATTTGAGCAATACTAGAGATTGTTTTTTCTACATCTTTTGCCGTTATTTTAATATTTTTTTTACTTTTTTTCTCTAGTTTAATTGTTGCACCAACTTCATCGATTACATCAATAGCACTATCAGGTAAAAATCTATCATTGATAAACTTTTTACTTAATTCAGCTGCTAGTTTTAAACTTTCATCAGAGTAAGTTACTCCATGAAATTCTTCGTATTTATCCTTTAGTCCCTGTAAAATAATAATACAATCTTCAATAGAAGGTTCATTTACTTCAACTTTAGCAAAACGTCTACTAAATGCTTTGTCTTTTCCAAAATCATTTCTATACTCTTCGTAAGTTGTAGCTCCAATTACTCTTAATTTTCCGCTACTTAACATAGGTTTTAAAATATTTGAAGCATCCATTGTACTACCACCAACAGCACCAGCACCTACTACTGTATGTATCTCATCGATAAATAAAACTGCATTTTTCTTTTTACTGACCTCTTTTAAAACTGCTTTTAATTTTTTTTCAAAATCTCCACGGTATTTAGTTCCAGCTAACATAGATCCCATGTCTAGAGAATATACTTTTGCATCTTCTAAAAAATCAGGTACTTCTTTGTTTGCAATTGCTAATGCTAAACCTTCAGCAATAGCTGTTTTTCCTACACCAGTTTCTCCTAGTAAAATAGGATTATTCTTTTTTCGACGAGCTAAAATTTCAATAACTCTGTTAATCTCTTTTCCTCTATTAATAACAGGATCTATTTTTCCATCAAGTGCAACTTCTACTAACTCAGTACTATTTTGTTCTAATGGAGTTTCATCTTTTAATTTCTTTTTATCAAGTTCTTTAAACTCTATTTCATCAAATTCTCCATCTTCTTGACTTGAAGATTCTCCATGACTAATCTCTTCTAGAATATCAATTCTTTCTAACCCTTGTTGTTGTAATAAATATGTACAATAAGCTGATTCATCTTTTAAAATATATACAAACATATCTTCAACAGTTGATTCTGATTTTCCAGATAGTGAAGAGTGTGATATCATTTGTTCTATAGTGTGTGTTAATGTTACTGTTTCTAATGGGTCTTCATTTACTAAATCATCTGGGTATTTTGGAGTATTTTTTAAAATGTAGTTTTTTAATTGAGCATATAAAAAATCAACATCCATCTCCATTTCTAGTAATAGTTTTTCAATTGATTCTGATTTTAGTAAATATACAAAGATATGTTCTGTTGTGATGTACTCGTGGTTATTTGCACGAGCATAATTTACAGCGTCTGTAAATACTTTTTGTAAATTGTGGCTTATCATCTTTTATTCCTCTTCGGCTGTAGCTTTTAATGGAAATTTTGCTTTTCTGGCCATTGTTTTTACTTGTGAAACTTTAGTAAGAGCAATCTCTTTTGTATATACTCCACATATTGCTTTTCCATTGTTATGCACATCTAGCATTATCTTTTCTGATTCTTCAAGAGATTTTCTAAATACTTTAGAAAGTATTTCTATCACAAATTCCATAGTTGAAAAATCATCATTAAGTAATAATACCTTATATTTTTTTGGTTCTTCTAATTCTAGATCATTTTCTACTTCATATTTATAACTTGCCATTTATAATCATACCTTTATTTTAATTTACATTTAGTAGCTTTTTCTATAAGACGTCTAGCTACTAGTTCATATTCGTGTACAAATGCATCAATATGAAGATCTTCAAAATCTTCAAATTGTGATTCATGAGATATTTTTACTGTTACTTTAATATTAGGATCAATATTTTTAATAGCTTGTGTAATCAATCTTATCTTTTCATCATTATCAATTGCAATAATTACCCCAATTGCATCTTTAATAAACAATGAATTTAACATAGTTTTAGATGCCGCATTTCCAAAAAAGACAATATCACCTTTTTCATGTCCCTCTTTTACATGTTGTCTTTCATGTTCAATTGCAACATAATTGACCCCTACAGCTTTAAGTTTTTTAACAATTTTCTGTCCTAAAAGTGAATACCCACATACAATAATATGATCTTTAATTCCTGCATTTGTCATTACTGGTTCTTCAATAATATCTTGACCTTCTTTATTAAATAGTTTAGCAAAAGCTCTTACATGACGAATAGCTAATGATGTAAATAATAAAGATAAAATTACAACAGAAATCATTATTTGATTTAATTGTTCATCTAAAAGGTGATTTGTGCTTGCAAGTGCTAATACTGCAAATGAAAACTCACCAACTTGGGCAAGCGTAAGTGCTGTCTTAAAGGATCTACTTGCTGTATTAAATAGTTTTAAAATAACAAAAATTATAACTACTTTAATTGCCAAAATAATTGCAGTTAAACCAACGATTGTGAAAAAGTTATTTATTACTGCATCAAAATTTACTTGCATACCTACAGATATGAAAAATACACCAAGTAAGATATCTCTAAATGGAACAAGATCGGCTTCTATTTGATATTTGTATTTAGTTTCAGCAATTAGCATACCCGCAATAAAAGCTCCTAAAGAATAAGAAAAACCAAAAGTATGTGCTAATAATGCAGAACTTAAAACGATCAGAATGATTGATAAAATAAACAATTCTTCAATTTTCGTATCAACAACATATGCCAAAAATACTTCTATTAAATATTTTCCTAAGATAAATAGAATAATACCAACAATAATTGCTGAATAAAATGTATTTAAAAGCATCTCTTCAATAGAAACAGAAGTGTCTGCTAAGATTGTTATCATTAATAAAATAGGGATTACAGCTAAATCTTGGAAGATTAAAATACCGACACTATTTCTTCCATAAGGTCTATGAATATCTCCGTTCTCATTTAGAGTTTTTAATACAATAGCAGTTGATGATAATGCTAAAGCAGAACCTATAATAATAGATGTTTTCATATCTAAACTAAATAATATGTTAGAAATATAAGTAAAAATAATTGTTGTTAATCCAACTTGTAAAGTACCGAATACAAAAACTTCTTTTTTCATTTGTTTAAGGTGTGGCAGTGAAAATTCAAGTCCTATTGTAAACATCAAAAATACAATACCAAATTCTGCAATATGTGCAATATGATCTTGATTTAAATGTACTAAATCAATAAAGTATGCCACTATCATCCCTGTGAAAATATAACCAACGATTGGGGATACATTAATCTTTTTTAAGATTAAGCTTAGTACTAGCGATAAAAATAATGTTGCGACAATTATTGTCAAAATATCCATTCAAAACCTCTTCATTTATAATTATGTGAATTTAACATAATTTTTTGTATAATGAACTTAAAAGTAGATACTAAAGGGAATAATGTATGAAATATGGTGAAAAAGAGATTCGAGAATTCGATATAAATGCTGAAGAAAATTATTGGCCAAATCAACACGAGAAAAATTATACTATAAATATTGATTTACCAGAATTTATGTGTTTGTGTCCAAGAAGTGGATATCCTGATTTTGCAACTATTAGTATAGAATATGTTCCAAGTGAAAAAGTAGTAGAATTAAAAGCAATCAAATTATATATCAATTCATTTATGTATAGACATATTTCTCACGAAAATAGTGCAAATGAAATATATGATACTTTAATGACTAACTTAAAGCCTAGAAAAATGAAATTAACAGCTGATTATAATCCAAGAGGAAATGTTCACACTGTTATAAAAATTGATAGTGAAGATAACAAGTAGGATATACAGTTTTGAAAAAATTAGTTTCAAGTAATGAAGCCGCTCAAATTTTAGGATTATCTCTTCAAGGGATACATTACCGTATAAAAAAAGGGCAACTTGAATCTATAAAAAAAGATGGAAAAATATTTGTGTACGTTGATAGTACACAAGCAAAAGTCCATCAACAATCCTCTCCTGTTCAACCTCAAGTAACAAATGATTATAAACATTTAGAAGATAAAATACTACAATCAAAAGATGATCAAATTCATCTCCTAAAAAAAACAATTAAATTTATGAAAAATCAGTACACAAGTGAAATTGATCGTTTGGATAAAAATCAAACGCAAGTCTTGAAAGTTTTTCAAAGTGAAGTAGACCTTTTAAAAAGTGCTTTTAATGAGATGAGAAATATATATAAAATAGATCATCAAGAAAGTACTAAAAGAGATATTCCTCAAGATTCATCAAGTCCTAGTGAAATGGAATTTCTTGATATAAAGGATTTTTTTATATTTATGAAAAATCATAATAAAACAGATGTACAAATAAAAAGTATAATTTTAAATAGAGTTAAACTAGGTGATAAGAGATTTATTTATAATAAGAATTCTAAAGAGATTCTTATATATAAAAGTGATTTTTTAGATATTATTTAGTTACCCACACTCACTGTACAGTTTTTTAAAATATCAGGTTTTGTAATTTTAACTTTTAACTTTTTAATTTTAAATTCTCGTGTCAAAGCACGATTAAGATAAATAATCGCATCTTCAATAAGTAAAAACTTCTCTTTTTTCATAATCATTTTTGCCATATTTGCAACATGACTATAGTCAATAAATTCTTTTTGACCTTTAGTGAATTTGTAAGAAAAAGATATATCAAGGATAACTTTTTGTTTTGTCACTCTTTCAAAATCTAAAATACCTATGATAGTTTTAAATGTTAAACTATCTATAGATACTTTCATAGTTACAGATGAATTAAGCAACTTTACCCTCTTCACCTTTTACAAGTCTTACTATGTTTGGAATATGTTTATAGAAGATAATAAATGTGATAATGTACATTGGTGCATTTGAACCTATACCTAATCCATCATTAAAAATAATAGCAGATATAACAACACCTATAAGACCTAATAACGAAGAGATTGAAGATATTTTTAATACCTTTGCACAAAATCCCCAAACTAATGCTCCTATAATTGTAGGAATTGGAATAAGAACTAAAAATACACCAAGACCAGTAGCCACACCTTTTCCACCTTCAAAGCTTAAGTATACACTATAACAGTGACCTAATACACTAATAACTGCAATTGCCCATAACGTTTCCATACTCATTCCATAAGCCATGGCAATAAGGATTACAATTGCACCTTTGATTGCATCTAGAAGTACTGTTGCAATTCCAAGTTTTTTTGCTAAAGATGGATTCGTTTGTTTTACCACTCTTAGAACATTTGTTGCCCCAATACTTTTACTACCAGATTCTTGTACATTAACTCCAGCATACTTTTTTGCTAGCAATAATCCAAATGGGATAGATCCAACAAGATAAGCTAAAATATAAAATATAATGTTTGGATTTGTGAAAAAGTCCATAAAATTCCTTTTTATTAATTATGGTATTTTATCTAAATATTGTTGTATTCATAATTAACATTCTATCTAGAATAATTCAGAAAAAGAAAAATACTAATGGAGTTTGTTAAAATTTATTATTCATAAAAAAATGTAAAAAGAATTATAATGGTAATTATTTTTTAGCTTGATGATATAAATGTTACAAATATCAATAAATTAGAGGAAAATTTGCGTTTATAATATCTGTATATAACTAATAATTCGATATATTTACATATATAGAAAAGTTTAGGAAATAAAACAGATGAATTTTAAAGAAGAGATTGAAAAGTTAAAGAAAGAACTTGATGTTGCTATAGTTGCACACTTTTATCAAAAAGATGAAGTATTTGAAATGGCAGATATAACAGGTGATAGTTTAGAACTTGCAAAAAGAGGAATGGCAGCAAAAGAGAAAAATATTCTTTTTTGTGGTGTTGGATTTATGGGTCAAAGTTTAAAAGTACTTGCTCCAGAAAAAAGAGTAATGATGCCAAAAATTGCTTGTTGTGCAATGGCTAAAATGATAGATATCGGATATTTTAATGAAAATTTAAAAGTATTAAATGATGCTGGTATATCAAATGATGATATCTTACCTATTACTTATATTAATTCTTCTGCTGAAGTAAAAGCAGCTGTTGGTAAAATGGGTGGTTTAGTTTGTACAAGTTCAAATGCTTTTAAAATTATCACTAAAGGACTTGAAAGTGGTAAGAAAATCTTTTTTGTTCCAGATCGTTGTCTAGGACAGAATTTTGCAAATGAGATGAAATTAAAGTCTGCTGTTATTGGAATTGATGCAATAGAAGATGTAGTTGATTCTGATATTATTTGTTTTAATGGTTTTTGTTCAGTGCATCAACTATTCACAACTGATGATATAGATTTTTATAGAGAAAAGTATCCTGATATTTTAATTGCTGTTCATCCTGAGTGTGATCCTGCAATTGTTGCTAAAGCAGATTTTTCTGGTTCAACTTCTCAGCTTATAAATTATATTACGAAAGAGATCTCTCCTGATCAAAAGGTTGCCGTTGGTACTGAGTATAATATGGTAAATAGACTTCGTCCAAAAAATACTTTTATTTTAAGTTCTACGAAACCAGAATGTCCTACTATGAATGAAACTACATTAGAAGATTTATATAATACTTTACTTTCTGTAAAAAATGAAACTTACGATAATGAAATCATTATCCCTAAAGAAGTTGAAAAGTATGCAAAAATTGCATTGACGCGAATGTTTGAGGTTTAATTATGGGTATAAATATAAGAAAATTTGTTAAAAATGCTATTGTTGAAGATAATGGTAGAGGAGATCTATTCTTTGATATAGCTCCAAAAGGTCGATTTACAGCTAGAGTTATTGCAAAAGATGATGGTGTATTAGCAGGTGTTAAATATGCTAGAGTTTTAGCTCGTGCTGAAAAGTTTGATTGTAAGTTTTTAATAAAAGACGGTGAAAATGTGTATAAGGGTGATGTAATTGCTGAACTTGAAGGGAAAGCATCTGTTTTATTAAGTAGTGAAAGAACATTCTTAAATTTATTACAACATGCATCAGGGATTGCAACTAGTGCTAACTCTTATTCAAAACTACTAAAAGACAGTAGTGTTGTATTATTAGATACTAGAAAAACAAGACCACAATTAAGAAATTTTGAAAAATATGCAAGTAGAGTAGGTGGAGCAATAAACCATAGACTTGGACTTGATGATTGTTTAATGTTAAAAGATACTCACCTTAAAACGATTGATAATTTAGAAGAGTTTGTAAAAAAAGCTAGAAAAAGAATCTCTTGGGTAACAAAAATTGAGATTGAGTGTGAAACACTATCTCAAGTTAAAGAAGCGATGCATGCTGGTGCTGATATCATTATGTGTGATAATATGTCACCTACTGAAATAAAAGAGGTAGCTGCATTTAGAGATGATAAGTATCCTCATATTTTGCTTGAAGCTAGTGGGAACATTACTCAAGATACTATTGAATCTTATTTAGATACAGGAATTAATGCTATTAGTAGTGGAAGTATTATACATCAAGCTACTTGGTTAGATTTTTCGATGAAATTCGATTAGAATTTTTGAGGGTTAAACCTCAAAAATCTTTTAGATTGTATAGTTTTATAAAATATTATATTTTATAAGTAAAAAGTAAGTCATACTTGTACAAAGACCAGCAAATAATCCAGCAACCAAATCATCACCCATTACTCCCCATCCACCTTTAACATCTCTGTCGATTTTTCCTATAATTGAAGGTTTCCAAATATCAAAAAGTCTAAAGTATACAAATGCTAAAGCAGCAACAATATAGTTGTCAGATGTTGCATTTGCAATTGCTAATGCTATCCACAGGCCAGCCAGTTCATCTATTACAATTTCTGATCCATCATGTGCGCCTACTTCTTTTTCATAGATATCAATTTGTTTCACTGCAAAAGCAGAAATTAATATAGCTAATAAAAATAGTGTTGTAATACTAATATATTTTAATAAAACAAGAGCAAGTATTAAAGCTACAATACTACCTACTGTACCAGGTGCTTTAGGGCTAAGGCCACTATATCCAAGTGTTAGAAAAAACTTTCTCATTTAGTTACCTCTATTTTTTTCAATACCGAACTTTTTTCTTTTTTCCCAAAGAGATTTTCTACTAATCCCTAATCGTCTACTTAATTCAGTATCTGGATATTTATTTTGAAAACTAACAACCATAAGTTTTACATAATCATTAATTGTTAAAATTGAATCAACGACAGCTAGCTTATTTGAAGATTCTATAGCAACTTTTGGATATTTAGTTTCACCTAAATCTTCTAAAGAAGAGACTATAACATCAAATTCAGATATCGTATTTAAAATAAGATCTTTTGATGCTTTTTTAGCATAATGAAAATCATAAATATAAAGTAATTCATTTCTAAAATCTTCAGGATTTACTTTTGTGTGTTTTTCTAGTGAAATGAATTTAATAGTTTTATTTAATTTTGTAGCAACATCAAATACAATCTTATCTGCAATTCTTTGATCTTTTGTTTCAATTATAAATGGTAACGATTTTGGAATCTCTTCTTCATGTTCTATATTGTTAAATGCAAAATTAATATAGTTTTCTAAATTGATATTATTTTGTTTTAATCTTTTAAACTCGTCATAATGGTATATTTTTCGTACTAATTCGTCCATTATAAATGGTTTTACAATATAGTCACTTGCCCCATCTTTAAGAGGTTTTGTAACCGTTGTATCGTTAATATATGAAACTAGTAATATTACAATACTATTTTTAAAGTGCATAATGATTTTATGTACATCACTACTACTAATATTAGTAGATAATAAAACTGCATCATACTCTGTATCGAAGTGTATCTCTTTGATGTTTGAAACATGAGTACAGTTATTGCCTTCTTCTTGCAATCTCATTGCAACTTTTTGTGCTAAATAAACTTCTTCATCTAGTATTAGTATATTCATTTTTTCGTCCAATTATAATATTTTAGGGAAGCACTACTAAGTACTACTACACCTTCTTCTCTTCCAACAAAGCCCATCTTCTCAGCTGTTGTTGCTTTTATATTTATCTTTTGCTTTTCTATATTTAGTAAATTTGCCATAGTAGTTTTTATGGTTTTTTTATGAGGATTTATTTTTGGTATTTCTGCCAAAATTGTTAAATCAATGTTGATAATTTCATATCCAACATTAGTTATGAATTTTACAATAAATTGTAGTAATTCTTTCGAATCAGCACCTTTATATTTAGGATCGGTATCTGGAAAAAATTCACCAATATCTCCACCACCGCATGCACCTAATAATGCATCAATAACACTATGAATCAGTACATCACCATCACTATGCGCTTTAAATCCAACAGGAGAATCGATTTTTACACCACCTAAGACCATCTGTTTATTTTCTTCAAATTGATGAATATCAATGCCATTACCAACAAAAGTATTTGAGTTTGGTTTTTCTAAACACGTTAAATTGTCAATCTCATCACCAAAAGTGATTTTTGTAGATTTTTGTGAGCCTTTGATATATTTTATTGTACCACCAATATTTTTGATAGCACTACTATCATCAGTAAATTCTGTGTTTGATTTTGTAGCTGATTTCAGTATCTCAGTGTTTGATAATTGTGGTGTTTGAATAATTTTTACATCGTCTCTATTGATTGTAATATTTTCATAAACTACAGTATCCGAGACATTTAATGCAGGTACAATTATTGAGGCATCAGCTTTGTGTGCAATTAAATCTTCAATTACTGTTTTTGGAACACAACATCTTGCAACGTCAGTTATCATTACATATTTTGATGTTACATTCTCTAATGCATTAACAATTGATTGCTGTCTTGTATTTCCACCTGCTACGAATGTAAAATTATCAGAGAAATTTTCCATATAAGAGAGTTCGTCTTCATGTCCAACGATAATAGTTTTTTCAAAATTGGAATAAGATGATAATTTATTTGTAACTTTTAACCATAATGGTTCATCATCAATTCTAATCCATTGTTTTTTTACTGATAATTCGAATCTCGATGATTCTCCTGCACATAAAACAACTAGCGTTATATCGTTCACATATCTCCTTAGTGTGTAAAAAAGTTACGAATTGTACAAAAAAGTTACTTAATATGTTATTAGATAGCTTTTTGTTATAATTAAATCCTAAAAACTAGGTATAGAAGGTTCTACATGCCATTCATGTTAAAAAAATTTTTCATCAAAGAAGATAGCGGAAAAAAAATCCAACAATTTTTGATAGACAATACTCAATTAAATATTTCAAACTCACAAAAACTGTTAGCAAAAGGTCGTGTTTTTGATGAAAATAATAAAGTTCTACAAAATGGACAAAAGGTTCATGGTGAATTTATACAAGTAGCATTATTTGAAGGTCACACTCGCGGTTTAAAACCGATTTTTCAGACAGAAGACTTTGCCATATTTGACAAACCATCTGGAATCATGGTACATCCTACATCCCGTAATACTGAATATACATTACTTGATGAAATTAGATATCATTTTGGGGATACAGCTAACTTAGCACATCGAATCGATCAAGAAACTTCAGGCTTAGTATTGATCACAAAAAATAAATATAGTGATATTATATTAAAAGAGATGTTTGAAAATAAACAATACGATAAAAATTATTTGGCGGTAGTTGATGGTAAAATTGAAAAAGATATAAAAATTGATAGTGGAATTAGAAAGGCTATAAATAGTAAAATTGGAGTAAAAATGGAAACTTCAGTTGAAGGAAAAGATTCATTAACATATATTCATCCACTAAAATATAATGATGAAAAAAAACAAACATTAGTTGAAGCAACTCCGCTCACAGGTAGACAACATCAAATACGTGTTCATTTAGATAGTATTGGGCATAGAATCGTTGGTGATCCCATTTATGGAATTGATGAAGAGATAGCAGATAAATATTTGTTAAAAAAGCTTGATGCAGATGAAAGAATTAGCGTTACTGGGAATAAAAGACTTTTGTTACATGCCAATTATTTGAGCTTTAAGTATAAAAACATTAATTATAAAATTTACTCAAAACTAAGCTTATAAGCGTTAGAATTTAGTTATGAAAACTAGAATGATTAACTTAATTAAATTAGCCATTGAAGATAAGTCAAAACTGAATAAGCTTGAGAATATCTATGCCTTGTACGATCAGTTACAGTATAGTGAAGACTTAAATGAGATGGCTGAAAATTTAGTTGATTGGTTATATTTAAAATATCAGGTAGTTAACATTAATTTTTCATTATTTGATTTAGAAGATGAAACAACTACTTCTATTCTTAAAAAAGGAGATGAATTTTACCTTGATGGTGATTTTTCATTTTACTTCATTATAAATACACATACAAATTTAAATGCAATTGTCTCTTTTTGTGTTGATAATCAAGAACAATTTGATTATGTAAGTCATGATAAGGATTTTATTGATGCAGCATTTTTTCAAATATCTCCAATTTTACAAAATGGAATTATGAAAAAACATCATATCGAAGCATCGTCGATTGATAGTGTGACAAATGTGCGTAATAGAAAATATTTGATTGAACATATACATAAAATTATATCACTCTCAAAACCAGCAAATAAAAATATATCTTTTTTGATGATAGGAATAGATAGATTTAAAGCAGTTATTGATGAATTTGACTATGATATTGGAGATAAAGTATTAATAGAATTAGCAAAAGTTATTCATAAAACAATTAAGGATTTTGATATTGTAGCTAGATTAACAGGTGACGAGTTTTTAGTTGCTTTAATTAATTTAAAATCAAATGATGATGCAAAGAATGTAGCAAATAAAATAATAAATGAATTTGCAAATACTGAAATTATTGTAAATGAAGAGACACTGCAAACACTTAAAAAAACAATTTGTGTTGGTATCTCTTATTTCCCTCAAGATAGCGAGGATATAAATCAAGTTCTTAAAAATGCAGATAACTTTTTAAATGAAGCTAAAAATAAAGGTCGTAGTAAAGTTGCTGTATATCAAAAAGAAGAAAATAGTAGTATAGATTTATTTTAATTTTAGCTTAATTTTTGTATAATTCGCAACTTTAAATAAAGGGCGACATCTAGACTCGACCCTTTAAGATAAAATAAAAAGGAAATATCATGAAAAAAGAGATACACCCAGATTACAAAACTTGTGCAGTAACATGTGCTTGTGGAAATGCATTTGAAACAAGATCAAATGTTGAATCAATGAAAATTGATATCTGTTCTGAATGTCACCCATTCTTTACAGGTGAGCAAAAAATTGTAGATGCTGCTGGTAGAGTTGAAAAATTCAAAGCTAGATACGCAATGAAATAATGCTTGCATTTGTTCCCACTCCTATTGGAAACTTAGGAGACATATCTTTTAGAACTATTGAAGTTTTAAAAGATGGTGAACTCATTTTGTGTGAAGACACAAGAGTTACAAAAAAACTTATCTCCCTTATTTCTCAAAGACTTGAAATAACATTTCCTCAATATGAATATATCAGTTTACATTCTCATAACGAAAAAGATTTTTTAACCAAAGATAACCAAATTTTATTAGAAACACAAAAATGCATATACATGAGTGATGCAGGAATGCCTTGTGTAAGTGATCCTGGTAGTTTATTAGTAGATTTTTGTTTAGAAAATAATATAGAATATGATGTCTTACCTGGAGCTAATGCCATTTTAACTGCCTATGCAAGTAGTGGATTTATAAATACAACTTTTACATTTTTTGGCTTTTTACCACATAAAGGAACAAATCGTTCTGATATGTTAGATAAAGTGATGAATAGTGAAAATCTTGCTATTTTATATGAATCACCACATAGATTAATGAAATTAATTGAAGAGATTAATAAAATTGATTCTACTAGAGAAGTATTTATTACAAAAGAGTTAACAAAAAAATACCAAACGAGATACAAAGGGACAGCTCAAAGTGTTTTATCTTTATTAAAAGAAACAACTATTCGAGGTGAATGGGTTGTAATAATAAGAAATATAGAATCTTTAAATAGAGGTATTATTACTGAAAATGATATTTTAGAGTTAAAACTTCCTCCAAAACAAAAGGCAAAAATATTATCTAAATTAACCGGAGATAGTATTAAAGATATTTATAATAGTCTTACAAACTAAAGAATAATTATGCAATTTATTGAATCTGAGTACACTGATACTCTTGAAATTAAAAAATCTAAATTTATAACTTATATTACATCTTATGATAAATTTGATTGTTTGATGAAACGCTTGAAAGAAGAGCACCCAAAAGCTAGGCATTTTGTATATGCATATAGATTTTTAAATAATTTTGATCAAATTGTTGAAAATAGCAGTGATGATGGAGAACCTAAAGGTACAAGTGGAAAACCAACACTGAGTGTATTAAGTGGTTCCTCTTTGATAAATACAGCTGTTATTGTAGTACGTTATTTTGGCGGAACTAGACTAGGAACTGGTGGATTAGTAAAAGCATACAGTGATGCTGTTAATTTAGTATTAAAGTCTTCTATTTTGAAGGATTATGTTAAATTAGAATACAAAAAACTCTTTATTGAGTATTCTCAGTTATCTCAAATAGAATATTTAATATCTAACGTTGATGTCAAAATAATTGATAAAATATTTTCTGAAAAAATTTGCTTAAAATTAGAAGCTTCACGAGAAGAGTATGATAAACTTTCATCAGAATTATTCCGAGATAATATTTTAGAGGATTTGTAATAATATGTTAAAAAAATATACGCCACCTTATATGACAATCTTATTTATAATTAGCTTTGTCAATATTATTTTTAGTTCATATTTTATCTCTTTTTTTCTCGCTGGAGTTGTCTTTAAAATATTATCAATTGCTATTAGAAAAGAATATAATTATCTATTTATATTTTCAATTATAACTTTTTTGATAATCGAGAATACTCAAGGTTTAAAACTTTTTTCACTCACTGTGATTGCTTTATTGGTATACTATTTTATAATTCCTAGAATAAAACATCTTTTTTCATCATCTATAATGGGAGATATTTTATACGTTTTTTCTTTTTATATTTTGTACTATATAATGGTGCAAGTTTATTCTGTATTTGACATATCAATATTAATTATATTTTTGATTAATTTTGTTATTGATTTACTAATTGTAGGGTTTATTTTATGAGATTAAAGGTTATTATTGGATTTATACTTTTTATAGTATTACTTCTACTGGGTCGAGTTTATTATTTAAGTATTATTTCAAATGAATATTTTGAACAACTTTCACAAAAGAACTATATTAAAAAAATTCACACAGCAGCTTCAAGAGGTTCAATATTAGATAGAAATGGTAAATATTTAGCTGTAAATAGAGTTGGTTTTAGTATTAATATAAAACCTCATTTAAGAAGTAAAAAAAATTTTAAAAATGTAGAAGAAGTGGCTACTTTAATTGTAAAACATTTCCCAAAATTTAAATATAAAAAACTTCTACGCAAGTATAAGCAACTTGACTCCCCTTATCGGCATGATTTAGTAAAAATTGTAGATTATATATCTTATGACGAATTTTTTAAATTTTATACTATTTTTAATTCAAATGAAAATGTTGAAATTAAATCTTCTACTATACGAGAATACCTTTATAATGATATTGGTGCACATGTTTTAGGATATATGGGTAAAACAACTAAACGAGATATAGAAAAAGATAAACAGAGTAAATATTTCGATACCTCAGGTAGAACTGGGATAGAAAAGTATTATGATAAAGAACTACGTGGAAAACTGGGTTATCAAGAGATACAAGTAAACTCTTTATATCAAAAAATAAAAGTTTTAAATGAAGTTAAATCTGAAAAAAAAGATATATCTTTAACTATAGATATTGAATTACAAACGTATATACATAAATTATTTGGTGATAAAGCAGGTGCCGTAGTGGTTATGAATGTTGATAATGGTGAATTATTAGCTGCTGGAAGTTTTCCTGAATTTGATAATAATCTTTTTGTGAATGGTATTAGTCATAAAGAATGGAAAAAAATACAAGATAACTTTAATCATCCCTTTACAAATAAATTAATTAATGGTACTTATCCTCCTGGTTCTGTTATGAAAATGGGAGTTGCATTATCCTTTTTGGAAAATAAGATTTCTCCTAAATTTAGTGTTTATTGTAATGGTTCAATGCATCTAGGAGATAGAAATTTTAGGTGTTGGAATGATAAAGGTCATAAACATACTTCTTTTGTTAAAGCTATGAGCGAGAGTTGTGATGACTTTTTTTATAAAGGTAGTCTAAAAGTTGGTATTAATAATATTCATAATACTTTAGATAGATTGGGAATTGGTAAAAAAACAGGTGTTGATTTACCAAATGAATCTTCAGGTATTAATCCAAATAAAAAATGGAAAAGAGAAGTTCGAAAACTTCCTTGGTATGTTGGAGAAACAGTTGTTGCCTCAATTGGACAAGGTTTTATTAATGTTACTCCAATGCAGATTGCAAGATATACTGGTGCAATGGCAACAAATAAACTTCAAATTCCTCATTTTCTAAAAGATGATAGTTTAATTGAAAGTGTTGATACAAATATCAGTAAAAGGGATTTAAAAATTATTCAAAAAGGTATGTATGCTGTTGCAAATAAACCTCGAGGTACAGCTGTTCATTATATAAAATCAAAAACAAAAGTTGCTGCAAAAACTGGTACTGCACAAGTTGTTGGTATTCCTCAATCTGAGAAAAAAAGAATGAAAGAGCATGAATTAGAATATTTTCAAAGATCACAAGCATGGCTTACAACATATGCACCATATAAGAAGCCTAAATATGTGGTAACGATATTAGTTGAACATGGTGGTCATGGTGGAAGTGCTGCTGGTCCAATGTCTGGAAAGATTTATGATAAGCTGATTGAATTAGGATACATGAATGCAAAATAGTGATTTATTGAATGAAATTGAAAAAGCTCATTATATATTATTAGTAACGAACAAAGATCTTAATATTTCCAGTATAACTTCTTCTTTGGCTCTAAGTAACTATTTTTATGAAAATAAAATTAAGCATAAGATATTTAATCTATCTTCTCAATTACCAAGAAAGTTAAACTTTTTATCTAAGTTTGATAAAATAACTAAAGATATTCCAAAGTATTATGATTTAGTTATTTATCTTGATTGTCCCGATCAATATATCAATGAACTTGCACTTTTAAATGAGGTTAAATCTATCTCTATTGATTCGTCTATGGGAAATATATCAGAACTTTTGTATTCGTTTTTTAAAGTCAATAAATTAGAAATATCTAAAAATACTGCAGAATGTTTATATGTTGGAATCTATTCTGAAAGTCTGGGTTTTACTTCACCTGAAATTACTAATAAAGTATTTACTATAGCTGCCGAGTTATTAGATTGTAATATTAATATATCTGAAATTTCGGATAATTTATCCAAAAGAGAATCACTTGCAAAAGTTAAAACTATACCTAAAGTTATGAATACACTTGAACTTTTTAGTGAAGGAAAGTTAGCAACAGTATACCTTGATGGTCTTTGTCTTGATGAAACTGGTGCTGATATTAATGAATGTAATGATATTGTTGATATTGTATTATCTATTGGAATAGTAAATGTAGTAGCTTATTTTAGAGTTAAAGAAAATACCGTAAGTATTTTATTACGAAGTAAAAATTCTCTTGATTTGACTTTAATTGCTAGTGCGTTAAATGCAAAAGGAGATAAGAATACTTTAAATTTAAATATATCCTCTTCTAATATCAATGAAGTAAAAGAAGAGATTGTAAAAATTATTCTAAATTACATCTAGTATTAAATTCTACTTCTGTAATATTCTCAGTAGATGCATCTATGTTGATATTCTTTTTTTGAATAAGCTCTATCATTTTATTCTGTAAATCTTTTGTTTCAAATGGACCTATATATATAGTTGTTTTACCACTTGAATTATTACATATTGATATTCGAGCTTGATTAGTATTTGTTTCTTGTACTAAAGATTTAAATAAACTATATTTTAAACTGTGAGTAATTACATAATTTAATGTCTCTACTTCAACTTCTGGAGAATTTTCTTTTTCTATTTTAGGGGATACAACTTCTGGCATATTATTTGTGATGATTACATCATCTTTTACGATCGAAAATGTTTCTTTTTTAAATTTTGTTTTTTTATCTATTATTCTTTCTTCATCAAGTTTTTGTTTTTCAAAAAGAGCTTCTTCGTGATTGTTTTTAGAAAATTCTAGAAGTTCTTTTTCTCGTTCTAATTCAAATAATCTATTTTTTTCAGCTAATTTTTGCGCTTCAAGTTCTTCTTTATTTAATACTTTATATTTAGTTAACTCTAATAATTTATTATTTAATCTTTCTTTATTTATATCAGACGTTTTAAATATAACTTTTTTAAGTGTTGTGTATTTGACTACATCAACCTTATTTGGTTCTTTAATCATTTTTGTTGTATTAGTATCTTCTTTTTTCTCTATTATCGGTTCTGGATCGAATATACCCATAAAATACATAACTAAAAATGAAATAATTACTAACCCTAATAATGAACCAACAATAATTATAATTAATTTTAATTTTTTTGTTTTAGGATCAACATCTTTTTTTTCTTTTGTATCCTCTTTTATCTCTGAAGTTTCTTCTTTTCCTTCCTTTGTTTCTATCTTTTTTTCCTTTTTTACATCGTCTACTTTTTCTACTACTTCTTCAATAATTTCTTCTTCCACTTCTGGTTCTTTTTCTTCTTCATGATATGTTATCTCAGATGAAGCGATTTCAGTGATAAATGGTAAAATTGGTTCATCAAATAATACAAAAATGATTAATTCATTATCTTCTAGGTCAATTTGAAATCTATACATGTTTTCGAGATCTGACATGTCATTACCTTGAAGGATCTCTTTATTTGAAATATTAAATTTTGTTTGACCAATATCATCTAGCTCTTCGCCATTAATTGCCGTGGTTAAACTACCCGAGGTATTTGAGACAAACTCTCCAATTGCATCTTCTGCATCATCATCAATCTCTTCTGATAATTCAGTAATTGGAGAACCCATCATAGTATTAAAAATTAATGAACAACTTTTTGCAGGAACAATGAAAGAGAATTCTGATGAAAAATTAGAAAAATCAAATGCTGACTGTACCTTTAATAACTGTAAATCTTCTAAGTCTTTTATATGAGTTTTTGTTATCTGAAGAATTTTTGCATCTTTAGCTAAAAGACCATTTAATGTAAGTGTAAAACTATTTTGTATTAATTTTGATAAATCTGATGCCATAGTTATTTTTCCAATTTTTTATTTAGTCTATTTTGTTTTTGTTGTTCTAAAATTTTTTCTTTATTTTTTCTATAATATTCTTTTCTGTATTCTTTTAATTTTTCTTTCTTTTTATCTCTATATTCTTTGTCGTACTCTAGTCGTATTTCTTTATTCTCTTTATAATATTTTTGTTTTTTCGATCTATATTCTTGAATCTTTTTTGTGATTATCTCTTCTCTTGATTCTATATGTTGTTTTTGTTTTTTTGCAATATCTCTTAGTTTTTCAGCAAAATTTCCTCCAAAAAGTTCAACTTCATAATCAATTGAGTTGACTTTTTTGACCTCACTTTGCTTTTTATGCATCTTTGATTTAAGATAATAAGCTCTTTTTTTGCGCTTGTGCTCTAAAAGTTTTTCTTCTCTTCTTTTCTTTAATTCGGTTAAATCCATTTTTTATTTTCTATTGTTATCTTTTCAATGCATTAACAGTTTGCAACATAGAATCAGTTGTATTAATAGATTTTGAATTAGCTTCATAACCTCTTTGGGCAGTAATTAAATTAACCATTTCGGTTACTAGTTGTACATTTGATCCTTCAATCATACCTTGCCTAATAGTTCCTATGCCATCAACCCCTGGAGTAGTTGTTGTTGGATCACCTGAAACTTCTGTTGCTAAGTACAAACTATCTCCTTGAGGAGCTAATCCTGCTGGATTGATAAAATTTGTTAGTGTTATCTGTCCTAATGTTGAAATTGCACCTGTTGTAGCATCTTGACCTGTTACTGTTCCATCTTGTGCAATAGAGATTTTAACTAACTCTGAGGGGATAACTATTTCTGGTTCTAGTTTATATCCTTGACCATCAACAATTGTTCCTTCACTATCAAGTTTAAAACCACCATTTCGTGTATATGCTGTTTCACCTGCTGGAGTTGTTATTTGAAAAAAACCATTACCTTGGACTGCTAAATCATAGGTATTCCCTGTTTCTTTTAGGCTTCCTTGTAAAAAATTCTTTTGAATACCTGATACTCTAACACCTAAACCAGTATCTATACCTGTAGGGTTATTTGTTGTTTCCGAAGTTGCACCTGCAGTATAGTTTAAAGATTGGTACATAAGATCTTGAAATTCTGCCCTATCTTGTTTAAAACCATTTGTATTAACATTGGCTATATTATTTGATATTACATCAATATTTTGTTGTTGTGCTGTCATACCTGCTGCGGCTGTGTATAATCCTCTAATCATATATTATCCTTCTTGGTATTAATTACTCTCATTCTACTAGATATTGTATTAAAAATATATAAAACAAAATTAAGATAAATTTTAAATATATTTAAGTATAATGAATTTAGTATTTTATATTACAAAGGGATATTATGAGAATATTAATCGTAGATGACAGTTCAACAATGAGAAGAATCATTGGAAATGTAGTACAGCAACTAGGCGTACCAAAAGAAGACTTTGATGAAGCAGAAGATGGCGTTGTTGCATGGAAATTATTTCAGGATAATAACAATTATGATGTAGTTTTAACAGACTGGAATATGCCAAACATGAATGGATTAGAACTTGTTAAAACAATAAGAGCAGTTGACAAGAAAGTACCAATTGTAATGATTACAACAGAAGGTGGTAAAGGTGAGGTTATAACAGCTTTAAAAGCTGGAGTTAATAATTATATAGTTAAACCTTTTAGTGCTGAAATTCTAAAAGAAAAACTTGATGGGCTAGTTAAGGGATAATCTATGAGTATGAGTCAAGAAGAAATTGAAGCACTGATGAGCGGTGCGGATGATATACAAGTTGACGACGTAGAAGAAGAAACAAGTGAAGACGAAACTTTAGAAGCAGTAGCTGTAGAAGAAGAAGCAATAGAAGAAATTAATGTTGATGAAATATTAGCAGGTATTGATGGTATTGTAGACGATGAAGAAGAAATAGAAGAGATTAATGTTGATGATATTTTAGCAGGTATTGATGGTATTGTAGATGATGAACCAGTTACGGCAACAGAGTCATCAAATGTTAGTGAAGAAATTTCCGAGATGGAACAAAAAATTAACAATAACCAATATCCTTTACCTGTAAGTGATGAAAATAAAGTTGTAAACCAATTAAATGAAGTTGCTGATGACAGTGAAGAAAAAGCTTCTCAAATTTTTGATGTTTTAAGTTTTATATTAGATGAAAATGCAGATATTTCCAAATACAATAAAAATATGGCAGATTTTATAGAAAAACAAGCAACACTTCTTGAATCATTATCTGTAAAATTTCCTAATGTAAATGTGTTTACAGAAAATTTAGAGAATGCAAAAGAGTTATTAGATCAGTCAAAAGAGTTATCATCAAAAGTTGATGCAGAAAATAATAAAGTATTTGAAGCAATGGAATTGATGCAGTATCATGATATTAATAGACAAAAGATAGAACGAGTAATGGCAGTTATTAAAAAATTAAGCAGTTATTTAAATGGAATTTTTGAAGATGAGTCTGATAAACCAGAAGTTCAAATTGCAAAACATATTTCGGGTGATTCTAGTGATATTGTTGATGATACAGATATAGAATCTTTAATATCAGAATTTTCAAATTAAAATTAAGGTAAGAACATGACACAAGGTATACATCAATTAACAGCAAGTATGGTCAATCAACTTAATAGAGTTGATGTAATATCGAATAATTTAGCTAATGCAAATACTGTTGGATTTAAAGAAGAAAATTTAGCAGAAGGATCGTTTAATCGATACCTAAAAGAGCAAGAGAAAAAAGATGAAGTTGTTTTAAAAGAAAGCTTAATGATGGATACTATTCCTAAAATAGATGCTAGTTATAAAAGTGAAATTGTAGGTTCTATAAAACAAACAGGTAATAATTTAGATTTTGCATTAAAAACAAAAGATATGTTCTTTAAAGTGCAAAATGAACAGGGAAATATTGAATATACAAGAGATGGCTCTTTTAAAGCTGTTGATGGAAAATTGGTAAATCAAAATAATTTTCCTGTTTTAGATAATGATAATAATGCCATTGATATCAATAATCCAAATTTTTCAAACTCTATATCTATGGTACAGACGGATTTTAAAAATTTAGACAAAATTGGTAATAATAATTACAAAGCAATAGATGAAAAAGCTATTGTAGTGGTAAATAACCCAAATGAATATATGCTTCAGGGTGCCTTAGAAAATAGTAATGTAAACGCAATTCGTACAATGGTTGGATTAATTGAAGCACAAAGAAAATTTGAACAATCACAAAAAGCAATAACTGGTATAGATCAAATTAATGGAAAAGTAATTGATTCTATAGGTAATGGTAGATAAAAGGGAATAAAATATGCAAGCAAGTAATGTAACAGAACTTTTATTTCAGCAGTTAAATTTTAGAGGAGAAAGACAAAAAGTTATTTCTTCAAATATAGCGAATATTGATACTCCTGATTATAAAACAAAAGATTTAAAATTTAAAGATCAATTACAAAAAGCAAATGAAGAACATACTCTTAAATTATCTACTACTCATGGTATGCATATGTCATTAAGTGAAGATATGAAAAAGAGCAATTTTGATATGTATGAAGTTAAGGGTTTAGTTGAACAAAATGATGGAAATAATGTAAATTTAGATACTCAAATGAGTGAAATGTCTAAAAATAATGTTATGTTTAGTGCTGTACAAAATTCGATTAAAAAAGATTCAGCATGGTTTAAAACAATGATAGATGCTTCAAGTAAAAACTAATAGGATAAGATAAATATGGAACAAATTTTTAAGTTTATAAATAATCTCAATTCGGCGCAAAGAGCGGTAATAATTGGAGGTTTTTCTGTTTTATTTTTATTTTTAATTGGTTTATTGATTTACTCAAATATAAAATCAAAAGATGAAGAATTAAATTATACAATTGCTTCAAATTTAACTAAAGCTCAAGTTATGTTAGCAAGTAGTGAATTGGATGCATCTGCGATTCCCTTTAATATTATTGGTTCGGGAAATAATTTAACATTAAGAACAAATAAAAACAATATTAATATTGCAAAAATCAAGTTAGTAACAAGTGATGCTTCAACAACAAAACATACAGGATGGGAAATATTTGATAAAAGTTCTTTAGGAACAACTAACTTTGAAAATAAGGTAAAGTATTTAAGAGCTCTAGAAGGTGAATTAGGTCGTTCTTTAGAATCAATTTCAGGCATCCTATCCGCATCAGTAAAGATAGCAATACCAAAGGAATCAGTATTTACACAAAGAAAAACTGATACCACAGCATCAGCTGTTTTAAACTTAAGAGAAGGAACTGCACTGTCGCAAAGACAAGTTGAAGGTATAAAAAGTTTTATATCATCTGCTATTCCTAAATTAAAAATAGAAAACATAAAACTAATTAATCAAAATGGATCTTTACTTGAAAATAACTCTGAAAGTGCTGAATCATTAAAATATATAGAGCATGAAAAATACAAAACTAAATTAGAAAATGATTATGAAAATAAAATAAAAGATTTATTACTTCCATTTTTAGGTGATCAACGAATTGTAGCAAAAGTATCAATAGAATTAGACTTTATAAAAAAAATAATTAACGAAGAGATATATGAACCTGAAGGTACAATCAGAAGTCAGCAAACGACAGAACTTGCAGCAAATTCTGATGCTCAGGAACCACAACAAGGTGGAATACCTGGAGCAGAAAGTAATATTGAAGATCCCGACCAAGAAAATAAACTAAAAACAACTAAAACCTCAAAAGAAGAAGCTAAAAATGTTACAAACTATGAAATTTCTAAAAAGATAATTAGTCAAAAAAATAATGCTTATGCAGGTATCTCTAAAATAACGGCTGCTGTTACATTTGATTCTGCGGTATTAGAAAAACTTGATAATAAAGAAGAATTTATTAATAGTTTAAATTCTATAGTAGAAGTTGCAATAGGCTATCAACAAAAAAGAGGAGATAGTGTAACTGTTAAATCATTTAAATTTATAGGACTTCAACCATTTGGTTCAGATGCCGCTTTAGCAGCAGCTTCAGAAGAAGATAGCTTAGATATTTTATCAACACAATCTATGATAAAAGAATATAGTGAATATATTCAATATTTAGTTGCAATGATATTATTATTTGTATTTTACAAAAAATTCATTTCCAATAATGAAATTGCATTGTTAGGTGATAATGTTGATGCAGCAACTGCTGGAGATCCAGAGATGGAACATATGTTTGACGAATTTGATTCTCGAACTGAACAAAGTAAGTTAAAAGCAAAAGTAAAAAGCCAAATATTGAGTAATATCGATGGTTTAAATGCAGAAGAATCAGCAAAATATGAGGTTCTAATAGAACAAATTGAAAAAAGTGTTAATGAACATCCTGAAGACATAGCTCAAATGATATTGATGTTATTAAATGAAGGTGATGCTAAGTTGAAAAAAGCTTAGAAAGGCAAATATATGGCAAAAGAATCTACAAAAAACGCATTAGAAAATATGCCGATGATTGAAAAAGTTGCGCACTTCTGTGTTTTAATTGGGGAAGAAGCAACAGTAAAGATATTTCAAAGCTTACCAAAAGATGTTGTTGAAGATTTATCGATATCTATTACTCAAATCAAATCAATTGATAAAGACACCTCTTTAGGTATACTTGAAGAGTTTCATTTATTTATTGAATCTAGTTCGTATATTAGTGCTGGTGGTTTTGATTATGCAAAAGATATTTTATACAAATCATTAGGAAAAGCGGAAGCAGATAAAGTATTAGCAAAACTTGCTAGACTTCAAGAAGCAAAACAATCATTTTCTTATTTAGATAATATTGATCCAAAACAGCTAGCAGACTTTATTAAAGATGAATCTCCTCAAACTATTGCTGTAGTTTTAGCCCATATGGATGCTGAAGATGCATCAGCAGTATTATCTAAACTAGATGACACACTAAAAGTGAAGATATCAATGCAAATGGCAACAATCAAAGATGTATCTCCAAGTATTGTGCAATCAATGTCTAAGGTACTAGAAAAGAAACTAGAATCTTTGTTAGCTTCTATTGTTACAGTTGGTGGTGTAAAAACAGTTGCAGATATGTTAAATAAAATGGGTTCTAAATCAACAGATATACTTGAAAATATTAATGGTTTAGATCCTGTTCTTGCTGCAAAAATAAAAGAAAATATGTTTGTATTTGAAGATCTTTTAGCTCTTGAATCAAATGATATTATGAAAGTATTAGGGAATATTGAAACAGAAGATTTAACAGTTGCCTTAAAGAATGCACCAGAAGAAGATATGGCTATTATAATGGGTTCTATGTCTCAAAGAGCTAGAGATAGATTCCAAGAAGAGTTTGAAATGTTGGGTAGAACCAAAATTAAAGATATTGAAGATGCTCAGCGTAAAATTCTTGATGTAGCTATGCGATTATTAGAAAGTGGTGAAATTGAGAGAATTGATGATGAGGAATAATAATGCCAACAAATAATGTAAACACAACATCTCGTGTAATAAAATCTAATGATGATGTAACACCATATCAACTCGGTACATTTATTTCTAATGACCAAAATCAAAATAGTGAAATGAAAAATGTTGCAGTGTTAAATGATAAATCAATAAATGGTAATGTTGATCCTGTACTTCAGGAGATGAAAAATCTACAACAAATGATGCTAAGTATAGGACAAAGAGTAGAATCTATTGAAAATGACGGTGTAAAAGGAAGAGATCTTGACCGACAATTGATTGAAGCCTTAAAAGACTTAAAAAATTATTCGACATTTTTTGAACAAGCAACTTTCCAAATGGAAACGAAATTAATTAAAACATCATTTTCAATTGCAAAAAAAATTATTGGCATAGAATTAGGCGAAAATTCAGCGAAAATTGCACAAGAAACAATTAAAGGCATGATGGAAAAAATAAAAACATCATCGAAAGTAACAATACACCTAAATCCTAAAGATTATTTAGCGTTAAAAGATCAGCTTAATTTTGATAGTTTTGTTAATTTACAAGAAGACCCAAATGTTACTGCTGGTGGAGTAGTAATTGCGAGTGACTTAGGAAACTTTGATGGAAGTATTGAATCAAAATTGGAAACTATGTTAGGCTCTCTAGAAGCCCTTAACTAATTTTACATATAGATTAATAATTAATTATTAATTTATATACTCTTTAATATAGTTAATTACTATACAAAATCAACTTTTTTATGTTATAATTTAAAAAATACGATTATAAAGATTAAATATGGAAATTACAACACAAGATTATAATGTTTTAGTTGATACAGAAGCGTTAGTAGATGTTATCTTAGGACATGCCGATATTACAGTAAAAGATTTCTTGGATTTTTCAGAAGGTGATATTATTGCCCTAAATAAAGAAGCTGGTGGTGGTGGTGACATATTTGTAAATGAAAGAGTAATTGGAATTGGAGATATAATTGTAATTGATGAAAAACTTGCAATTAGAGTTCAAGATTCAATGAGTCCAGAAAAAGTTGTTAATTTCTTTTTCGATGAAAAAACAATATAGGAGTAACCCATGGCAGTAGATAACGTAGTGACTAATAGTGCAACAGGAGTAGATGGAAATTCGTATACAACAGCTGTAAGTAATGATAAACTAACAAATGATGATTTTTTAAAACTAATGTTAGAAGAGATGAAGCAGCAAGATCCAACAAAACCAATGGATAGTGCAGCTTTAATGGATAGTCAACTTAAAATGTCAACGATTGAATCAAATCAAGACATGGCTGCCGCGATGACAAAAATGCAAACTGCGTATGCCTCTTCTGCGTTATCAACTGCTGCAAATATGATTGGACATATTGTAGAAGATGGATCTTTATCATCAGACGGTTTGTTAAAATCATACAAAGTAGAAACAGTTGAAAATAAAGATGGTGAATTATTTGTTAATGCAAGAGAGTTAGTTGGAATTATAGATGGTCTAAAAGATTCAACAACAGATGAATTAGTTTTATATGATTCAAATGGAAATATTTATGAAAATAACGCAATGACTGAATATCATGTACAGCTTGATGGTGATGGTAGATTTACATATAATGACGATGGAACATTAATGATTCTAGATGAAGATAATGTTGCTGTTACCGATACTGCAGTTACGGAGAAATACTTATATGCTGGATCTTCAATTAAATATGCTGATGATACAATTTTAATTGCATTAAGTAACATTGACGAAGTAAGATAAGGATAACAGATGAATGGTTCAATTTATAATGGTACATCTGCATTAATTTCTTTTCAAAAAGCAATTGATGTTGAATCAAATAATGTTGCCAACGTAAATACTGTAGGATATAAAGCAGATACTGTTTCTTTTTCAGACTTGATGTATTCAAAAGGTATTGGAATGGGTGTTACAATGAATGACCCTATCAAAAATTTTGGACAAGGAAGTTTAAAAGAAACTGGTTTAGATTATGATTTTGCTATAAGTGGAGAAGGCTTTTTTACAGTTGTTGATCCACAAGATGAATCAGTGTATTATACCAGGGCTGGTAATTTTAGAAAAGATGAAAATAGTGATTTAGTAGATGTTAACGGAATGCATATTATGGGTGTTTTACCAGTAGTAACTGGAGATATAATTACAAGTGCACATTCAAAAAATATAGGTAGCTCTGTAATAGAGGATGATACAACAATAATTTCGCTAAATGTTTTTGCTACAGACTATACAAAAACTGCTACAACAAGTGGCGTAAGTGGTACAGATTATAAAAGTGCAACTTCAAATATTACTGATATTGAAGCATTGAAAACTGCATATCAAAGTGCAATATTAGCATATGAAAAAAATATTGTTCCCGGAACTGCAGCTTCTGTGCATTCAGATAGTGTTGCATATCCTTTAGTTACAGATGCTTCAGGAAATTATAGATCGGAAATTACGATCAACGGAATAAAATATCAACAGGATTTTGATACAGATGTTGCTACAACACTAAATATGTTATCAGATACTATCAACCGTGCTGCAGGTATTACATCTAGAGTTGATACAGCAACGGGAATATTAACCATAGAATCAATGATTGCAGGTGAAAAATTAACTACATCAAAAGCAAAAGTTAATGATAATAGTTTAGCAGTAACATTAGTATCAATATCAGCAGGTTCTGGAAGTAATTTAGTTGATGCCTTATATACAAAATTACAAAGTCTAATTCAATCAAATGGTGGTCAAATTGCTTCAGTTCAAACTGAAATTACTAAAACTGCTAATGCTACTCCTCCCACACTAGGTAGAATATCCTTAGACTTAAATGCATTGGGTATAAGTGATAATTTAGTGGGTAATTTAGAAAATGATAACGGAGATATTTATCTTACTCAAAATGGAGGGAAATTCTTAGTTGCTAAATTAGCTCCAGTTTTATTTCAGTATAGTTCGTCATTAAGACCAGAAGGTCATAATTTATATTCAACTACATCTGAATCAGGTGAACCACTTTTTGTAGCAGAAAAAGCAGAAATAATTAACAATTATTTAGAGGTTAGTTCAGTGGACTTATCAGAAGGATTAGTAAATTTAATGGTTTGGCAAAAAGCATTTGATGCAAATTCAAAAACAGTAACAACATCTGATGAAATGTTAAAAACAGCATTAGCACTTAAAAATAAATAAGTGCTTTAGTTTAAGTATTTAGATAAGTTTCAACTTATTCAAATATTTAAATTAGAGCATATTTATGTTCGTATTTTATATTTAAAGGAATCATTATGGTTGGAGCACTTTGGACGGGAATCTCAGGACTTAGCGGATCACAAATGGGGCTTGACAATGAGTCAAATAATATTGCAAATGTTAATACAATTGGATACAAAGCATCAAGAGTTTCTTTTGCTGATCAAATGTATCAAGATAAAATTGGTAAGGGTGTTACTTCTTTTGATGTTGAAAAGATGTATACTCAAGGAAATCTAAAAATTACAGGAGTATCATATGATATGGCTCTGTCTGGTGATGGGTTTTTTCAATTATCTGATGGAAATGATACGTATTATTCAAGAGCCGGAAACTTTAGGATGGGTGAATCTGGAAACTTAGAAGATGTGGGACAAAATAATGTTCAAGGTTGGGCAATAGCTAGTCTTTCTGCCGATGATATTATCTCTACAGATTCTAATGCTACTTTTTTTACAAATGATTTTTCTAAAGTTCTTGGAAAAAGTTCATGCTCATAATATCTAAAAAAGTCCCTTTGAAAAACCTTGTGTTCGAGTTTTCTTCTTTGGTGATGCTCCTGTCCATGAAGTGTTAAGAGGACTCCTTCCATAATAACCTTACCTTCATCATATAGGGCTTGTTTAAGATCTCTATTAACCAGAGCTTTTTTGATAATTTCGTAGTTAGAGGTTTCAAATGTTGTCACTACTTTAGCCCGCAGTGTCAATCAATATCGGATAATATCCCCAATTAGGTCTCTTGGTTTTTTCATCCATTTTTGGTGAGTCATCTGTGTTTGGAAGAGCGTTATAACTAAGTAAAGTTCTCATTATCATTGTAACAGTTCCATATTGATGAGTATTTGGGTCTGCATCTTTTTTAGCGACAACTCCTGCGGCCAAGTTTCTCCCTATACATGAATGCATTCCTAGGCCGAAGGATAGACCATAAATATTTTGTCCATCAGGG
>ENA-ORXI01000399-ORXI01000399.1-sediment-metagenome-genome-assembly--contig:-NODE-399-length-36198-cov-11.343761_pt1 | contig 36198 bp, 32 predicted proteins | sample MGYA00237861_ERZ511468 | MGnify/ENA primary metagenome ERZ511468 (study PRJEB26299, sample SAMN06266213) | sediment metagenome | isolation source: Hudson Canyon methane seep mesocosm | place... | reverse complement strand
CAACACCTTTATCAACCACAGCCTTTTCAATCACCGTTTGTAATTGTTGACGGCGCCCCTTTCGATTTTCATGCTCCTTATCGCCATAGGTACTTTCAATGATCAAGGTGTCACAGGCATAAGGTGCTTTAGGTGAATGCAATAAAGGCGAGTAAGGTGCACCCAAATCACCTGAAAAAATAACGCGCTTGGCAGATCGACCAACACCAACCTGACATTCAACATAAGATGAGCCCAGAATATGCCCAGCAGGCTTTAACTTAATCGCCAAACCCTGAAAAACAGACTGCCACTGCCCATAAGGTACAAGGATAATTCTCTGTTGTAAGATTTTGAGGAAACGCTCGATAAGACTTCGATTACGTGTGAACCCGATTTTAACCGCGTCTTCCAAAACTAAAGGCAAGAGTGCCGCAGAAGGTTCAGAACAAAAAATAGGTCCATCAAAACCGGCAGATAATAAATAGGGAATACGACCGACATGGTCAATATGTACATGCGTAACGACAAGCGCTTTGATATGCTCAATGGGGAATTCTATTTCAAGCTGAGACTCACTCGCCCCCTTTCCTGATGTTTCAGCACCTTGGAATAAACCGCAATCGATTAATATTCCCTGGTCATCTTCCACTCTTAATTCGTGACAAGAACCAGTGACGCCGTTCACCGCTCCGTGGTGAAGTATTTTCATTGTGTTTCCTGTATAATAAACAATGTGTCAAAAAACTCACTTTTAGTCCAGTTTTATCTTTTTTAGTAGGTTTCCGCTAGTAAGGTGAACATATTTAACAATTGCAAAAAAACGTTAATGACTAACTCCATTTGATTTAATAACCCTTAAAAAAGTTAAATAAATAATTTTCATATCAAATAGAAATGACTTACGTGCTATGTACTCAACATCCAACTCAACTTTCCGTGGAATTGGTAATTCATCACGCCCATTAACTTGAGCCCACCCTGTCAAACCAGGAGTATGATAATGCACACCTTTACTTGTACGTAACTCAATTAAATCACCCTGATTAAACAAAGCTGGCCGTGGACCAACAAAACTCATATCGCCTTTGATAATACACCATAACTGTGGCAACTCATCCAAACTTGTTTTACGGATAAAATCACCTACAGGTGTTAGAACACTTTTAGGGTCTACAAGTAAATGAGAGGCAATTTCTGGTGTATCAATTTTCATACTTCGAAATTTAGGCATACTAAAAATATTATTATGGATACCAACACGGTCTGACCAATACAAAACAGGACCTTTTGAAGTTAGCTTTACCGCTATTGAAACTAACAGAATAGGAATGATTAGAAGAAACATGGCGATTAAAACCATTAGTATATCAAATGTACGCTTTAGCACGGATTAGTTATCCTTAGTTAGAAAGTAAATAATTACTACTTTCTTGTATAATTTTTTCAATATTAAATATCCTTGCCCGCCAATATTTCTTTAGCTTTTTCACTGGCAGCAATACATTTTAAATAGCAATTAAAAACTCACAAACTTAATTTAACTGCGCTCTAATTGTCTTACCCTAACTTGCAGATTAATATCTATAAAATTAGCATGACCACCTCTCGAATTCATTTCTCTTAACGAAAGAATGTCGCTTTACTCAAACCTATATTCCCATGAAGTAATTACAGATGTTTGACCTACGCTTTCATTAAGGTTACTCAGCTCTTCTGATTGATAGGAAACACCGAACTTAAGCTGTCCACCTACAAATAATTGCTGATGACTTACCATTACAAAAAATAAGGACTTGTCAGATGTTGAAACGGTATTGCCCCGGGCGACCCCATCTTCATTTAATTTCATATAACTTATTGTTAAATTACTCAATTTCCCGTTAACTTGTTGATAAGCTCCACCTACAGAAATCACCCTGCTATCATTATCATAGGTGGCACCCAAAGAACGGCCATAAAAACGATACCCTGCTTTATAAAGATCATGTTCATAAGATGAATTAAAACGTTTATCTCCAAATGAATCCGTAATTGTATTGGTATATTCAGAAAAAAAGTGTATCACATCCGATTTGACGGTATTAATAGCTGATTTAAAACCAAATTGATACATACGCCTGGAGGGTAAATACCCGGCTTCATCTTCTCCAATTGTTTGGGCGTATATCGCACCATTAATCACACTAGAAAAAGAAAAATTATATCGAATATCAACCCCACCTAGCTGATTACCTGCTTGGTCAACTGTATTCTCATCTTTAGTTGTTATCGACTTCCAAAACGTTTTAAGATCATTATCTCTTCCCTCCCCTCCCCACTGCATAGCCCGAGACAAACCAAACTCTAAATTATCAATGGGTTTAAATGTAAAACGCATTCCTGTTAGCTTTGCATCAGGAATGGTTCGAGCACTTTCCATTTGTCCTAAAAAGGCAATAAACTGCCATTCTCCTAACCATGATAGAAGAGGCGTCTCAAAATGCTGACTCCGTTTAGTTCTGAGCATGAATGCAGGCACAGGTCGGGCATTATTTGTAAGAATTAGGTTAGATTGAGAACCCGCCCCCCACCATCGATCGACAGCACCTACACCTAAAAGCCACTCACCTAGAACACCAGCGACATAAGAACCATCAAATTGCTTTTCAAGCGAATCATCAGGGTCCGTCGTCAAATTGGATCGCAATTTAATAGCAAAACTTTCACCATCCCAGTCGAAAGTATTATGAACTTCACCTTTTTCACGGTTAAAAGATGAAAAACTTCTAAACAACGCTCGTGATGAAGCCGCTATAAATTCAACACTATGCTTCAATCCTTGGCGTGTTTGCCTCCTCATCTCAAATTCTAACTCTCTAACGGATCCTTTTTGTGCTGAATTTAGAGAAAAACGATCAACGTTTTTTAGTGCAACGTCAACATCTGCCCACATCACTGGCCAGGTAGTCAGTGATATGGTCATCGCACCTGAGTCATTTAAAAAGATTAAATTATTTCGTAAACGCTCATCTCCCACTTCGATCCAAGGGGATGCATTAACTACAAATGAAGCTGCATTAAGAAATACAAGATGAAGGGCAAATAGAAGGCACTTATTAACAGAGATAGACAAAACAACTCACACCCGATTTATTATATATAAAATTACATTGAGGGTCGCATTATAGGTGTTTTAAATAAAAAGGTAAGGCTGTGCTTATTATTTTATTAAGCTTAATATTTATATACTCTGGAAGTAGAGCTCTTTTATTTATTTATTTACACATAAATACTGTAAGCCATCGAGGTGTTAAATTACGCTGGCATTAACCCTTGTAACCTGAGAACTATTGTATATGACACTCAAGAACGACCCTCCACTGAAGAAATTGACGATACCCCATGAAGTTATAAAAGACAAAGATAGGGCTGTATGTTTATTGAACTTTTACAGTACTGATATGCGAGCATCACTATCATGATAATTAAAGAATACAGTCAGTTAAAAAAACTAGCTAATTCCAAAAAGTAAAACTATACAGTACAGAATAGTTACTGATTTCAATATCTGTAAATATATATTATTAGATATCAAAAAATCCACATCACAGATATACATCAAGGGTTTTTTACAACAACTACTCTCCCTATAGGATTATCTATCTCATCATTTTTTTATTGCGAAGGCATATAAATTTGAACAGATACGTCAGTTTAACAAGATACTACTAATGCTAAATCCACCGTTGAAGAATCATTATATTTCTTCAAAAAGAGGTTAATTCCACCACTTAAAAGACTTATTCTATCCAGGTTGTTTATCTACTTCAATATTTTTGTGAAACTAAAAAAAGCTTAAGCTCGAAAAATTTAATTTAGTGCAAGCCTTTAATCGAGAATGCAATACAAACACAAAAGAAAAAAAGTTTATCATGGAACTTTCTTCTGCATGAAAATGACATACAGGCAAGCTTTAAGAAAGAAAGTCGACTCCTCTTAGTTATCAACTTGATAGGGTACAAGTTAGTCTCACCAATAAAATGAGCTTTGTTTAATACTCGCTCAAAGCCATCTCCATTTAAAATAACTTTAACTCTAGTAATAAGCGCTCTCATTCCAGAGTTTGCTCCGACTGAATTCTCCTCATGCTGCCTATACAATAAACTAGGCTTTTCATCTATATACCATTTAAACCCATGGAAACGGGAATAATTATAACAAAACCAATCATGCATCCATACCGTGTTTATTTTATTATAAGATCTAACTATTTTAGATTTAATTTCCGCAGCTAATTTTATATCGAGCACAAAGGTACAACCTGGCCCTGAACACTCAAACAAATAATCATATTTTGTTTGCCGTTGAGCCTTATCTACCAAAGCCTTCTTTCCGTTAGGCCAAAAAGCGACTACGTTGCTAGAATATGCATCATATACACCTTCTTTCAAACATGTACATGCACGACTAAGCTTATCTAGATACCAAATATCATCTTGATCAGCTAAACTGATAAAATCGATATTTGTAAAATCAGCATCACGAATTAACCGAAAGAAATTCGGTGCAGCTCCTCCAAACTTTTCTCCAGTTGGTAGTAGCGTCACTCTACTATCTTCTAGCTCTAACTTTTCAAAATATTGCTCAGTCCCATCACTTGAAGCATCGACACTGACTACTAGCTCAATATCGACATCTTGCTGGTTTAGAATGGACATTATTTGTTCATCCAGCCATTCTCTACCGTTATAGGCTGCTAATAAAACAAGTACCTTTGGCTTATTATCATTCATATTCAGCTGGGCCATTTAAAGATGCAATAAGTGTTTTCACGCCATTTTGCCAATTTGGTTGTGTTACGTTAAAGACTGTATTAATTTTAGTACAGTTCAAACTTGAGTTTATAGGGCGGACTGATAGAGTTGGGAAGTCAATTGCTTTCACCTTAAGTATCTCTGGTTTTTCTTCTAACTTCCCTGCACAGAAAGCAGTCTCAATAGAGTAATTTGCCAATCCCCACCACGTAGTTTGAGGCAAGCCAGAATAGTGGTAGGTTCCCCATTCCTTGAACCCAGGTACACTTGTCTTTTCAGCGATTATCAATAATACTTCAGCAATATCACCAGCAAATGTAGGCCCCCCTCTTTGATCATAAACCACGTTCAATTGATCTCGTGTATTAGACAATCGAATCATCGTTTTAACAAAATTAGCTCCTATTAAACCAAATACCCAGCTAGTCCTAAGGTTTATATATTTAACTCCACTCTTTTCAAGATATTCTTCACCTTGTCGTTTACTCGCGCCATAAACATTGATTGGGCAGACCAAATCGGTTTCAGAATAAGCCTCTTTATTCTCCCCATTAAATACATAATCAGTTGAGATATGTAAAACCGGCACATCTATAGTTAAAGCTGCTTTAGCCAAGTTCTTTACGACTTCAGCATTTATTAAATAGGCTAGAGCTTTATCTCTTTCCGCATTGTCAACTGCGGTATATGCCGCTGCATTAATTATCACATCAGGCATAGCCTTTTCAATAAAATCCATAACTGATTTCTGATCTGTAATATCTAGATCATTTCTTGTTGTCGCGACAACCACATGACCTTGTAAACCTGCCAATTCAACTAATGCACTTCCCACTTGACCACTCGCACCTGTCACCCACAATTTCATTTCAGTAAATCCTTTAATAGTGGTGCTATGGAGTCTTTATTTGACAATTGTGGGTCTTTAACAGGCCATTCAATAGCTAAATCAGGATCGCTCCATATAATGCAGCCTTCATCTGATGGATCATAGTAATCAGTACATTTATATTCAAAATCACAAGTATCGGAGAGTACAACGAAGCCATGTGCAAAACCTGGAGGGACATAAAACTGCCTTTTATTGTCTTCGTTGAGAATAACACCTTCCCACTCACCAAATGTAGTAGACCCTTCACGTATATCTACAGCGACATCAAAAACCTCACCCTTTACAACACGCACCAACTTACCTTGTGGTTTTGTTTTTTGAAAATGTAGCCCCCTCAATACCCCAAAAGAAGAACGGGAATAATTATCTTGTACAAAATCTAGTTTCATGCCTTCTTTATGGTATCTTTGAGTATGAAAAGTTTCTAGAAAGAAACCTCTTTCATCTCCAAACACTTTTGGCTCAATTATCAATACACCATCTAACTTGGTCTTAATGACATTCATTTTTTAGTCCATCGTATTGTTAGGGTCAGTAGAAAGACTTAATAAATATCGCCCATATCCTGTTTTTGAAAGCGCTTCCCCCTGCCTTATTAATATACTTTGAGTAATCCAGTCTTTTCTAAAGGCAATTTCTTCCAAACAGGCCACTTTCAAGCCTTGTCGTTTTTCAATTGTTTGCACAAACGTGGCAGCATCAAGCAAGCTATCATGCGTACCTGTATCCAACCAAGCAAAACCTCTCCCAAGTGTTTCGACACTTAAATTTCCACGGCGTAAATACTCATTATTTACATCTGTAATCTCTAGCTCCCCCCTTTCTGATGGGGTAATATTTTTTGCAATTTCAACAACATCATTGTCATAAAAATACAGACCCGTGACTGCATAGTTGGATTTTGGATTCAAAGGTTTTTCCTCGATTGAAAGAGCCTTACCTTCCGCATCAAAATCTACAACACCAAATCGTTCAGGATCATTCACTCTATAACCAAATATTGTCGCACCATTTGTTCTTTTAACAGCACATTCCAACTGCTGACTAAATGACTGTCCATAAAAAACATTATCACCCAATACCAAGCAGACGTTATCACGTCCAATGAACTTTTCTCCAATAATAAAAGCTTGAGCTAATCCATCAGGATTTGGTTGCACCGCATACTGCATTTTTACACCAAAATGCTCCCCGTCCCCTAATAGTTTTTGATATCCTGGCAAATCTTCTGGCGTTGAAATTAATAATATTTCGCGAATTCCAGAAAGCATAAGTACTGAAATGGGGTAGTAAATCATTGGTTTATCGTAAACAGGTAATAACTGTTTAGATACTCCTTTCGTGATTGGGTGAAGACGACTACCTGAACCTCCAGCTAACACAATTCCTTTCATCTAAAATTCCTTCTATCTAACTTATCAATAGCCTGTCTGGGTTCTTGATACGAGCCATCCAAAACATTCTCGCACCAAGATCTATTATCTAAATACCATTGAACTGTTTTACGTATCCCTGAATCAAATGTTTCTATAGGAGACCATCCCAGATTAGTTTTGATTTTAGATGCATCAATAGCATAACGAACATCATGCCCTGGTCGATCTTCCACATAAGTTATCAGTTCCTTATAGCTCTTAACTCCAGCATTCCTAGGAGGATGTAACTGATCTAAAATAGTACATATTTCATTTATCACATCAATATTTTTTTTCTCATTGTGGCCACCAATATTATAGGTATCGCCCGCTTTACCTTTCGTTACAACCTCCATAAGAGCACGAACATGATCATCCACGAATAACCAATCCCTGATTTGAGTACCATCACCATAAACTGGTAATTTTTTTCCAGCCAACGCATTTAAAATTATCAAAGGTATAAGCTTCTCAGGAAACTGGTGAGAGCCATAATTATTTGAACAATTTGTAATTACTATTGGTAATTTATAAGTTCGGTTCCAAGCTCGAACTAAATGATCTGAACTAGCTTTACTAGCAGAATATGGGGAGCTTGGGGCATAAGGTGACGTTTCAGAAAACAGTCCATTACGGCCTAAATCACCGTAAACTTCATCAGTAGAAATGTGATGAAAAATAAATTTTTTATTCGCTATTTTCCAATAATGACGCGCAACTTCTAATAATGTATAAGTACCAATAATATTAGTTTGAATAAACGCAGTCGGCCCATCTATTGAACGGTCCACATGGCTTTCTGCAGCCAAATGCATAACCACATCCGGCTGAAACTCAAAAAATAATTGTTTTATTTTTTCAGAATTTAGAATATCTAATTGATGAAATGAATAACGTTCATGAGACTCTACCTCTTTCAAGGACTCGAGATTTCCAGCATAGGTCAGTTTATCAACATTAATTACTGTGTGTTCTGTATTGGCAATTAAATGGCGAATTAGTGCAGAACCAATAAAACCTGCACCTCCAGTAACTAAAACTCTCATACTTTTTCTTTTCAACTCCTTTTATAGATGGATGTATAAACAACAGAACAGTCTAACCATTTCCATAGAATTATTATCTAAAAATTAGCGACCTATAGGTAAACGTATGTAGAACTTTGATAATATGGTTTTCTCGATATGAATATAAAATAAAACACCGCTAGTAATCATTATCAAAAAAGTAGCCATAACCTGAACATCAATACTAAAATTAAAGTGTGCAAATATTTTATATGTAACAAACCCCCAAAACCAATGAGTCAAATATAATGTATAAGAAGAATCCCCCAACAAAATCGGTAACTTAAGCTTTTCCTGCCTAATTTTAAGATGATCCTCTAGTCCAAGTAGACCAAGTACAATCAACCCAGCCCCACTTCCCCATAATAAAAGCCGGTAGATTCCGCCAGTATGATATGAAATATCAGCGGTTACAAACAACATAAAACATCCGAGAAATAACAAAACTAATGACAAGAAAGTACCCAGAGATTTAACAACACCCTGCTTCCATAGAAGGTAGATTAAAACTCCGATAGAAAATTCTAAAATAATTATTGGATAAAGCCCTAGGTAAATAACATATGCTAGAAAGAGCGGAAGTATTACACTAAATATATTACGAATAAAACCTTTCATATAGAAACCGAAAGAAAATAATAAATAGAATAAAATTTCACAATTCAAGGTCCAACCAACACTCAAAATAGGCTGCCTATTACCATCCAACCCCATAATGGGGATAAAGAAATATGAACAAACAATCTTCAATAAGTCTTTAATATATAAATCAGAACCTACCCACATAAAAAAAGCAAATAAACTCGTCCAAAACCAATATATGGGGACAACACGATTAAATCTAGCCACTAGAAACTCTGAAAATGACCTATTTTTATGATGTGATACAAAGCACACAATAAAACCACTAATAACAAAAAAAAGATCGACACCACTCCCCCCTACACTAGTAAGAAGGCTATATTCATCAATAATAACTCCGCTGGCAACCCCTGGGTATAATTGCACAGCATGAATATAAGCAACCAAAATTGCCGCAAGACCTCTAAGTAATTGTATCGAGACAAGCACAGTCATTCCTAATTTATCTATAGATAAGCTTATTCTAAAAACATTGCTTACTTGTATTGTTTCTATGATGGAAACCTAGAGTAATCCAAAAATCAACATCACAACCTGTAAACCAACAAATGAAGGTAAAGAATTATATTTGAAATAATCATAACAAACGTACTATTTAGCGGAGAATATAACCTCAAGATAACTGCCATAAAAAATGGCATTAAAAACACGTAATACTTTGCATTCCCATAAGTTGGGAACATAAAGACAACTGATAACACAAATCCAAGTCCAACTAACGCTAAAACCACATCACGATCTAAATTCTTAGACTGGGAAATGGGTCCTTGACAAAAATATTTGTATTTTTTTGTTAATTTAAAAGAAGCATGTAAAAAAAACACGCCAAACAGAATATATAAAAAAGGTACTTTAATATAGGCCGGAGAAGAATAAATAAAAGACATAAAAGTTATAACCGGACGTAAAAGTACAGGATATTTTTTTACATAACCACCGCCATCGATAGAAGACAGCATCGCATCTGATTTATCCGAAAGAAAAGCTATTGATGAAGTAAATTCAAGAATTGCAAACCCAATTAAGTATGCGCTAGATATTTGGATCAATAAAAAAAGAATAATTATTTTAAGCTTAAAAAATTTAAGTAAATACGTATAAAACCACGAAGAAAAAACGAACCCAGCAACAACTATTGAGTTTCCATAATCAATAGAAAAAATTAGAGCTAAAATCAATAAAACGAAAAGTCGTTGCCTCCATACAATAAATATCAATAAAGAAAGCATTAGAGTAAGTTGCTCCTCTGCAAATACCCCCAAATAATAAATAACTCCAGGAAACAGAAGACTTACGGCTAAGGCCTTCTGTTTAAGATTCCACTCTATTTTTGTTAATTTCTTATCCCACAACCTAAATAACATAAAAAATTGGTTACGAAATACGATCATGACAAAGAATGGTGATAGAAGAAAAAATGTAAACAGCCATCGAAATAAAATCTGTTCGAGTGACTCAATACAATAAAAAGGGTCAATATATGCTGATAATGAGAATGGAGAAGACTCAATTTGGCAAGCAGAACTTGAATCTAATAATTTAAAAAAATCAGAAAACAAGTAATAGGGAGACCACCACGAGTGCTCTCCATTGATTACCCGTGGGGCTCGTATAGTAAAATCAGGCTCATCACCAAACGGATACAGTATACGCCCAAAAAGAGAAAGAAAGAAAAAGCTAATTACACTAAACAACCCAATCTTTGAAATTGATATTTTAACATGTTTTGTATTCCCAACTGATTCCATTATTATATTTATTCAGTTAATTCTAAATACATGTTTTTGTAGCGCTTTGCATTTTGTTTATAATCGAATAAATCATAGGCAAGGTTCTGCATTTTTTCTCGCATGGTATTACTTAATAACAACTTTATAGATTCACTTGTTAATTCTTGGTAGGTACTAGGATCATAAGCAATGCCCACAGAATGATCAGAAACAATCTCAGCAGCTCCACCACAATATGAATTAACTAACATTGGTAAGCCGGCCGCGAGATACTCTGCTGTTTTGACAGCAAGAACAGAACTCCCTAAAGTTACCTCGCGACTAGTCAAAGGCGCAAAGTAAGACATCAAACCAATATCAGCCTTATCTAACTTTTCCTTTAACTCATTTACAGTTTTGGTTTGAGTAATTAAAACTTCATCATCAGGAATATCAGAAAAACATTTTCTAATCGCGTCATGGTTTGATGTCGTTACTATCATAAGCTTTGTATTTGGTAATATGTGCCTTAAATGATTATAAAGTTTAAGTAATTCATTGGGTTTATGCCACGTATCAACCGAAAGCGCACCAACATAGCAAAATACAAGCTCATTTTTTTTATTCCCAACAGATTCACACCCACTACTTTTAAGCATTTTCGTTGCACTGCTCAAAAAAATCGTTTTTACATTCTCTGCACCTAACTCCGTATAGTGTTTTGCCATTGGAGCAGAAACCGCCACAGATATATCTGCTTTTATCAAATTCTTTGATTCAATAGATTTTAAAAAGCGGTAATTAGTAGTATCGTCAGCATAGTTGTTTTTAAGCGCAATTTCTTCCGGCCATAACCCCCTACCATCAAATATAACTTTATAGTTTAGGTGATACTTTTCTTTAACTCTCAATGCTGCCCATGCAGCATGATAAGAACGGCAATGTACTATATCCGGTTTAATCTTTGAGAGTTTCAATTTAAGTAAATAGTGGGAAATAAAGTGCAGAAGGACAAAAGTACGCTTATTAGAGTTGACGAAATTCTGAGAGGAAAACAGTGTTAACCAATGAAAATTAATTCCGCTTAGTTTCTTTTTTACTTTTGTAATCTCGTCAAAATATGAGATTTTTTCTCGAACAAGCCCACTATGAATAATAGGTACGCCAGCAATAAAGTAAAACTCAGAATCCTCTGTTATCTTAAATGTTTCAATAAACTGGTTTAGCACCTGCGAACCATAAACACCATAAGATCGAGGGGTTTCACCCCAAGTCAGATATACAACCTTCATTTAATTAAACCTTTATATAATATGCGATCTTCTTTTGAAAGGAAATGGCAGTTATGCCATAACAAAGTAAAGTTTCCGCCATATTTTAAAGCGTTTTCTTTTAACTTACTGAAGCGTTCATAACTTTTCTTAGTATATCCTAAGCCTTCGTAACGTTTAGAGATTATACTACTTTCCATTGCGATTAGAGGCCTTTGCTTTAAGCTAAGCGCCTTTCCAGAGGATAAATCAAACATGGTAAACTCGTGCCCAGTACCACATCTAAAGCCAGCTAAGTCACTAAAGCCCAATGTTGAATCATATCCAATGTTATGAGATTCTACTAACTGTGGCGTAGTCTTCATATCCCACATAAGATAGTGCATTCTATTTCCAATACTGGAGGGTTCTATCTTTTCATCCGCTAAAGCCTTTAAAAACCCAACAACAGTTTGAGAAAACACAATGGGGTCTCTTGATGAGTTATAACCAGGGTGCATTCCTACATCATGACCCCTACTAGAGATTTCATTTAAAATTTCACTCAGTTTACGGTCCTTTAATGTATCATCCGAATCAAGTTCTGACGTTTTTTCAGGTATAAAAAAAAATGTAACTTTATTGCCAACATCCTCATTTACAGCCATTATCCAACTTATAGCCTCTCGATATGTATCCTTTTGCTTTATACCAATTTTATTCAGAAAATACCTCAGTAAACACTTACTTGACCTACCAATTTTTTTTTCATTAATCAAATAGGAAGCGCTTGACATGACTGCATGCTTAAAATTTTTCAATCTTGGGTCGTAAGGCCAATCGACATCGCAAGTAACATTAACTTTCCCGCACTTTGTTTTCCTAGTAAGTGAGCCATCTAATTTAATTAATGCCTGCCAAAGCATCTCTATATACTCATCAACAATAGGTCTATCTAAAAAATTAAATTTATAAGCCAAAGATTCGGAACCTGGAAAACGATTATGCTTATCTCTAACACCAGAAACAAACTCTTCAAACCGTGTTATAAAGAAAAATACTGTTGCAAATATATCACTTCCAAAAAAAATCTTAGACTGATCAATAATAACCTCAGTATTACCATATAAAACTGGAAGTTTATCACCATGTAAGCTTTCGGCATTCAACCAACAAATATTTTCAGGTATAGATCTCAAGGTCAAATAACTTCCTTCGGCGCCAATTTTTGAAAAGAAATCATCACATACCTCCACTATAGAACCATTAGGTAATACGCATTGGTAGCCATTAAGGTTATCATCTAAAACTGGTTTATATTCTAGCCCCATCATTTCATTGAATATTACTTTAGCTAAATACAATTTTTCATATTTAAAATGACTAGAGTACCGAAAAACCATCATAAGTTACCAATTATAAAATATCCAAATAGTTAAAGAGCGGCTAAATATGCGCCACAATAAAAAGAGAATATTAATTTTTTTAACGTTTTTGAATCACAATCATCAAACCAAAATCAGCAGGAATACTAGGAAAAATGGGGAGTTTGGTAATTAGCTCAAGAAACCCCTTTACGACAGTTACAATTTTAGGCTTGGAGGCAACTCCGCCTTCGCTGTTACTTTTAGAATTAAATAACTTACCGCTTGGGCGATAATTTAAAATAGATTGAAGTTTGTATGCTGGCCACGCGTATTTATGTGCTTTTTTTATCTCCACAGTAACGTCCCCATATTCACCAAATTTGTCAACCCAGAACCTCTCTGAAAACAAAGTAACTAAGTCAGGAGGCTGGGTACCCATAACCCAAGGAACACCAAAATAATCACACGAATCCCTGTTAGGAGCATTAAAAACTAAGTAGCCCCCCGGCCGCAATAAAGCAAGAAGCTCAATGGTAGTTTCAATTGGTGAATCAACACAGCCAATTGTACCTGCATGGTAAATTGCATCATATGGTGCACCACTTTCTATTCTTTTATCGCCAGATAGTACAAAATAATCACCAAACTTTTCACACGCCTTCTTAATAGCAGAAGGAGCTACATCAACACCTAAAATAGAATATTCATTGGCAATAAAATGACTTGTTAGGTAACCACAAGAACAACCTATTTCGAGGATATTCTTTATACCTTTAAAACTTTCTATGGTTTCGATAACGAACTTATTTTTCTCAATCTGACTCAAAAAACTTTTTAATTCAGGCGCATTACTTTGAAATAATTTTTCAGCTTGGATTGCATATTCATCATGTGAACTATACCCAGAAGATTGAGAATGCAGTTTTTCATAGATATTAGGATCACGAGGTACGAACCTACAACCACAACCAAAACAGTCATAAACTTCCACCTCATAATCTTGGTATGGCTTATAATCAAACATTTTATTTATATTTTCTGATCCGCACACTCTACATATCATATTTATTTTTTCCTTAAAAACTGTTCTGCAATTAGGCTGGCGTTCTCAAATATTTTCTCTTCTAATGAAAGGCCCGAAGTCCTTAGGTCAATGCATAGGTCTTCATGCTTACTTATAAGTTTATCAATCAGTTCATCTAATGAAACTTCAGTTCCCATATTTACCGAATCATAAACATATTCATCCAATGAAAACTCTCTCATGAGATCTTTATATTTTGAATGCCAAGAAAGCGAAATGCTTGGTATACCAGTAGATAAAGATGCAACGAGACTATGGTAACGTGCACCTATATGAATATATGCATTAGAAATTATTGACTTTAAGTCTATAGGAGATAGATTTTCAGTTACTAAATCAACACCTTCCAAACCGTCTGCAACAAATTTGGAAACAACATAATCACACAAATTTGGATTTTCACTACCTACTCTATACGTGTGTGGAACTAGAAGGACTCGATAACCAGAACCTATAAGTCTTATACAAACTGCCCTTAACTCCTGAACATGTTTATTACTACTGGACTGACCAACTGATTTACTATATAGAACGGCACTAGGAGACACTGTAACTAATTTTTCGTGCTCAGTTAGGTTCATTTTTTCAGTTAGATAAATACGCCCCTTTTCTTTATCGTAATTCAGAATAATTGCTACATCTGGGTAACTAACGGCATTACTATTTGGAAGTAAAGCCTTTATAACCGAAACGCAATCTTCTCCACGACAAAATATAACTTCTTGTGAACCTAGGTCAAGTTTTGCCATAGCCCTTATCCACGGCGTTGTAAATGGCCCATAGCTCTGTGTCCAACCAACAAATTTTTTCCCAAATAGCTTTGCACTGAGATAAATTCTAAAACGGCTCCAAACTGATGAAAACTTTTGCGAACCTACAGGTGGCCCTACATAACAGACCCCATTCATAGAAATAACTTTATCTGAAGATCGAAACGCATTATACCAGCTAGCAATCCTCCGCGACGTGCTTTTAGGTTTTTTTATAAAGTTAAGCGGATGGACTGACCTTATTGGTAGTTCTTCAATAACTTTAACATCAAAAATATCCGCCCATCTTTGCTCTTCAATAAATTCATCTCCAGAAGATACAGCAAAAATATACTCTACATTATCAATATATTTATTTAGAGACTTCACAATAGAGAGAGCCAAAGCCGGTCCGCCTTTGTTACCCTGCATACATAAGCCAGTTATAAAAATTTTCATACCCTTTGTCCATAAATAAAAAACAATTAATAGCCATAATATTTTATTGAAAGCCGATTAACGCAATATATACATACATTCAGCGCTAGAACCTTAAGAATTAGACTAATTTTTCGTACATTTCGTGCCTATTTGTTGAATCGAGCTAAAACCCTCTTTTTCAACATCTCTCGCTTACTTAACAAATAAAGAAAACTATAGAATTTATATAAACCACTTCTTAAGACTTTACGGCGAAAGAATTCTGATTTCAAAGTTGTTTTCTTATTTTCTTCTACTGTCTCATTTACAAGTTGACTATCAAAAATAAACTCTGGATAGAATTGCTGATTAGCTTTCATGGAATCTATATATTTTCGGGCTGAAGTTCCATAAACCAAGTCTTCACTTTGACTTTCTTCTATATCATCAATCCCCCCTAACTCGAGATTTATGACGGACAAATTCAACATTTTTTCAATCATTTTCTGGCCTTGACTTGTCCGTGTAACGACTATACTTACCTTCTCGGAAGTTTTTCTGGCAAGCCACGCATCACCTACACTTATATCGGCAAGAATATTAGTATGGTTTTGACAGGTACGACACCTTAAGCGATTCATATCCCTTGAATAACTTGCAGAATATATAAACCAAGATTTGAAGGTTTTCCATTTTCTCCTATCAAATTTATGTTCTTTGTCGTTTGCAACTATTTTAAGCTTACCGACTTCATCCTCCCCCCTATAGGACACAGAACTAATATTGCCCTTAATGCCTGAAAATGACGAAAACATTTTGTATGAATGGTCTGTGTACATCCATCCACAAATTATTCCCACTTTTAAGAATATTTTCTTTTCTAACTCGGGTTCCATTTTTCTAATATATTGTAAAATACCTTCGAATTGGCACGGTATAGCAACAATCACTGCTTGCCCTTGAACTTCACGCAATAATTTTATGGCGCCGGTAAAAGATACCCCATGATATATAGACCCAGGCATTCGTTTGAGGTCATTTTTTGAAGTAAGCACCTCAGGCAGGTAACTACCGTTTTCTCCTGCTAAACAAATAACAGATACATCATTGGTTAACGTGTAGTCCAACAACTGGCGGATAATCCCTCCAGAACTCGACACTCCATCATTTTGATACATTGAAGAGTAACCTACATATACTTTTTCTATAGGACCAATACGAGCATTCTTATCTAAATCATAGGAAGACTTTTCGGCGACAGAAGGCGAATAATCAACTGTTGCATCGATTCTTTTACTTGCGTCAAAAAAATCAACTTTGATACTTGGACAAACATTTTCGCATGGTTTTTCACAAGGTCCACATATATCAATATCAGAAATTTTAATTTCATGAGCCCCTCTAATTTCTGAGTAATGTGGTTTAATGTTATCTTTTGGGCACGATTCGATACATGCTCCACATGCAATACATAGGTCGGACTCTACGACCTGATTTAACTTCAAACTCACGAATAGCACTCCAATTTATAAATAATAATTAATTATCCATTGATATATTTTTTTATATTTTTCAAATTTAGAAATCCGAAGACGCTAACCAATAGAAAAAGCAAAAAGCAAACAATAACTCGCTGAACAATAGTTAGATCAATAACCTCAATCATCAACAATAGGAATACAGACGGTAGTATGTATTTAATAAAATTATTAATGAACGATTTCACTAACTTTAATTTCATCCCCCAATACATATTCAATGAAAAATAAAATAAAGCCAGACTTCCCGCAAAAAATTTAATTGCTAAATATTCTGTAAAAAACATCGTACCAAAAAGAACAGATACTATAGTCACGACTGCCAAAAAGATGTTCCAATAGGATTCACTTTTATACTCAGCATATACAGCAAAATAACTGGTAGAGTTTGAAATAGATCGAAACATAGCTAATACAGTAAAAGCAGGAATAATATATACCATATCCTTCCATTCGCTTCCAAAAACTATCGGTATTAGGTCTCTCAAACTGACAACCAATAGTAATAAGAAAAACCACAATAAGCACATAAATTTGTGAATACTAGCAATAATTATTCGTCTTTCTGTATGGCCTTTCATTGGTAAAGTTGAGTGAACTAATTGCCATATTGAAGAACTCACTACACTCACGGGGAAAGAAATGACTTTTTGTGTTAAAAAAACGATTCCTACAATTTCGTAATTATAAAAAATAGCAAAAAGCAAAGGCAAAAAAGCATTTGAAAATGAATTTAGGAAGTTTGTTTGAAATACATTTTTAGGCAATTCAATAAAACGTTTGGAAACAGCCACTAAACGGCTATACTTTATAAATTTTCTGTTCAAAGAATACTGAAATACCCTACCTACATTTAGAATAAAAATCGTTGATATTGATAAACCAACTAACTGACCTATTACAAGCCCTTTTGCATTACCATCAAAAATAATTGAGCAAAGGATTTGTAACCCGAAACCTGCTAATGCTCCAAAAAATTGAATATAGAATACGTATTTAATTTTCAAATCATAGACAAACCAACTTCTAGCAATTTGCATTGCCCCCATCACCAACAACGTCAATGGAACACTTAACAGAATAGTTAACTCCATAGCTTCAAGACCAATATATTTAGCAATATAGCTATATATACAGATTAGAACTAGAACTAGAGTGCTACTAAAAGCTAAGACCAAAAAACTCAAATTAAATACAACTCGAGCACAAGCTCTGGATTTAGTCAGAGGTATAGCAAGATCATAACGCAATGTAGATATTGATAAAGCAATCGTAACAATCACACTAAACGTTGCAAATAAACCAAATGCAGCTGGATCATATAATCTTGATAAAAATGGTAATCCAAGGATTGCAACCAATTGGGATGAAGTAGTACCAGCCATAAGGCCTATTATTTTATTAACCTTCATTTCTTAATACTTCATTTAACACAAATATAACCATGCATAGGCAAACTAAACACTGATTTTGCTAACGTTTCTGCTACTGGAAAGTCACCATCCCTATAACCTAAATCACTAAATGCCGTCTGTTGATGCATGCAAGTACCGTAATAAATAACCGTAGGAACACCTTTAGTTTTATATTCAGCCATAATAGCGTCACGGTTTACATCTAATAACGTATATTGCGCCCACGCACTAAGATAACCTTCTGGTACTTGTGGTGTTTTGTTTGTTTTAGATAGCTGTTTTTCGTAGGCATCCGCCGCTATATTTCGATTGATTAACTCTGTCGGAAATTCAACCAGCTTTTCAAGAAGAATTGCCGCTTGGATGGTATCTAGTCGACTATTCATGCCGATTCGGACATTATCGTACTTGTCGCTACCTTTACCGTGCACACGGTATGATCTAACAAGCTCTGCGTATTCATCATTATTGGTAAAAACAGCACCGCCATCACCATAACAACCTAATGGCTTAGCTGGGAAAAAGCTTGTTGTGGCAATATCACCAAAGCTGCCTGCTTTTCTATCATTTATCGCACCACCAAAACCTTGCGCCGCATCCTCAATGAGCTTTAAGTTGTATTTATTTGCAATGGGCTCTAACTCTGGATAATTTGCTGGCAGCCCAAATAAATCGACAGCAATAATAGCTCTAGGTGTAAGTTTCCCTTCTGCGATTGTTTGTTGAATTTGTCGTTCTAAATCATTTGGACAGATGTTAAAAGTTGCTTCATCAGAATCAACGAATATAGGTGTAGCACCTGCAAAAGAGATAACTTCTGCTGTAGCAAAAAAGGTAAAGGTTGGACAGAAAACAGCATCGCCAGCTTTTATACCAAATACCATCATAGTCAATTGCAATGCATCCGTTCCGTTTGCACAAGTAATCGCATGCTTAACCCCAACATATTCCGCGAGCTTTTCTTCTAGCTCCTGGACTTCGGGGCCCATGATATATTTACCATGCTCTAAAACACGCTTAATACGCGCGTCTATTTTTGTTTGCAAGTGTTTGTATTGCGCAGCTAAGTCGATGAATTGCATTTATAGTTAATCTTTTGATATGAGAGTCAAAGATGACTCTATAAGTTGATATTTATCGCCCGTGTGTTGGCATGTTTCGACACCTTCACCATTGAGAGGCAGCGATAGTTTTTCTCCGTACTTACTAATCCAACCTATCTGTTTGGCTGGTACACCAACCATAAGCGCAAAAGCAGGCACATCTTTATTGATAACAGCGCCAGCTCCAATTAATGAATATTCACCAAGTGTAACCCCACAGACAATCGTGCAATTAGCACCTAAAGTAGCTCCTCGCTTTACAGTGGTATCACGATATTCGGTTTTTCTTTCAATGAATGAGCGGGGGTTGTATACGTTGGTAAAGACCATACTCGGACCACAAAAGACGTCATCTTCTAAATGTACGTTGTCATATACCGAAACATTATTTTGAATCTTAACGTTATTACCAATGGTAACTTTGTTGCCAATAAAGACGTTTTGTCCCAACGAACAAGCGTTGCCTATTTGTGCACCACCACAGACATGCACAAAATGCCACACATGTGTACCTGAACCTATTTTCGCGCCCTCATCGACGATAGCACTTCCGTGCTTGAAGTAGTCAGTCATTAAGTAATAGCCTTTGATATAAATAGGTGAACAAGAGCGGTTAACAACAATATCTTGTGCGCAAATCGAGCTGAAACTTTCAATACTCTTACGTGACTCGTCTAATCCAGAGCCATCACCGCTTAAAATATGTTCATAACTGATGATCGCATGAAAGTCAGTAAACCCACCTTAGAATTAAATTTCATCACCATCAACCGTTATAGAGTGATATTTACGTTAGCCCGCTGCTTTACGTCTTCTGGTATATCGCCGTAATTTACAGATAATAACCAACGCACTTTAGTTAGTCATTAAGCAATAACCTTTGATACAAATGGGTGAACATCAGAGCGATTAACAACAATATCTTGTGCGCGAATCGAGCTGACGATTTCAATACTCTTGCGTGCCTCTTCTAATCCAAAGCCACCACCGCTTAAAATATGTTCATAACTGACCGTATGCAAGTCAGTAAACCCACCTGAGAATTCAATTTCATTACCATCAACCGTTATAGAGCGATATGTACGTTGGCCCGCTGCTTTTACGTCTTCTGGAATATAGTCGTAATTTACAGATAAGAACCAACGTACTTTAGCGTGTTTAAACTCTAAATATCCAGCGTTCGCATCGGCTTGTTTTAAGTGTGCTTCATTTTTAACTAAGTCACCAAAGACCCAACCCAACATGTCATAAAAATGAACACCAATATTGGTTGCAATACCACCTGATTTATTATCGTCACCTTTCCATGACGTGAAATACCAATGACCGCGACTGGTTAAATATGTTAAATCAACATCAAAAACTTTATTGGGGTTTTTAGCGACTTCTGATGCCACAAACTCTTTCAATGCAATGATACTTGGGTGAAGGCGTAATTGAAGGATGTTATAAACTTGCTTACCCGTTTCTTCTTGTACAACCTTTAGCGCATCAATGTTATGAGGATTCAGCACTAAAGGCTTTTCACAAATAGCATGCGCATTATGGCGTAAGGCAAAACGAATATGTGAGTCATGAAGATAATTAGGCGTAGCGATTGCTACAAAATCAATTTTAGTCCCTTTTCGTTTTAATAAGTCTATATGCCGATCAAACCGTTCATACTCTACAAAAAAATCTGCATTAGGAAAGTGACTATCGATAACACCCACAGAATCATTTTTATCCATCGCGGCAACTAAGTTGTTACCCGTTTCTTTGATTGCTTTCATGTGGCGAGGCGCGATATAACCAGCAGCCCCAAGCATTGCAAAATTTTTCATTTTTGACTCACTATAAAGTTATAAACCCAAACAAATACTTTATCTTTTCTTACGAATAACAAGAAAGTAACTAAATTTTATTTCTTTATGAAATAACGAAACAATACGACTGATAACGAAAGCATTCCACCCAACAAAACCCCAAGAAAAACAACCAAAGCACGCTTAGGTTTTGATTTTTGCTCTGCAACCTTAGAAGAACTTAAAGTTTTAAATACATATTCATCACTAATTTCCGCCAGCATCAATGTCTTGGTTTGCTCTTCAATCAGCTGATAGAAGATTGTTCGCATTTCAGCAATATCAGTTTTATTAATCTGCTCTTTTAGATACTCAATACTATTAAGAGCATCTAATCTATCTTGTAACTGCATATGTTTGTTAATAGCTACAATTAACAAATCTACCCACTTTTTAGCTATTGCTGGTGAAAAGTGCTCTACACTTAAGGAAATTAAACCCGTTTTTTTGTCTCTAGAGACCGTAATCCTATTCTTAATCTGATTAAATAACGCCCAACTTGATGGTATAAATGAAGTACCTTCAAGGGAAGCCACACTATCTGTAACCCAAGAATCTGTTTTTGAACTGTACAGCGCTTCATTGATAATTAGTTCTTTGTTTACTTTATCCCAGCCTTTAACAGCTAACACCTCAACTTCTAACTGATTACTTTCAATAAAGGTTTCTAAAAAGCCCCATGTATGCATTAGTTCGATTGCGATTGTGGCTTTGTCTCCACCACTTACACCACCTAAATTAACACCAGCTAAAGAAGCTAAGCCTCCAAATTGGCCAGCTAACCCAGCCATAGGATTCGAGCTTGAAGAGGACGCAGGCGCTAGAAGAGCCGTCGATTTGTACTCATCAGGGATAGAAAGTGCGTAGTAAACAGAACTTAAGGCAAAAATAAATATTGTACAAATGATTAGCCATTTACCTTCCCAAATTGCCCCCCCTAGTTCAATCAGGTCAATTTCATCTTCCTGAGAAGGAAAGCTTTGGAATGTACTAGATGGTATTTCTTTTTTTTGCACGTTTTGAACTCTCACCCTTTTAGCTTTGGAATAGTAAATTTGTAGATATAAAAAGTGTTAACTAAGCCTACAAGCTTCCAACAGCTGCAGCACCCAAGGCAATTTGATAAAAAATTTGGCTCATATCACGCCAAAGCACAATCTGGTTAAGCTTATCAGCATCAAGAGGCACAACAATTGTATCCCCAGGCGCTATTTGCTCTTCATTATTAGCAAACCATCTTGATGTTTCTGGCATTTTCACTGCTCCATTAGCATTAATAATATAAACACGGTCTTCATCGGCTTTAACCGTTGTTCCGCCACTTCGACCTATGTAGTCCCAATGACTTAGCTGTGGCTCATATATTTGAGAAATCGGCATTTGAACTTCTCCTACGATGGTGACAGAATTTTTCTTGCTTGGAATATACAGCGCATCACCCTTCTGTAGTGGAATTGAGTAATTCACATTTTTAGCAAGCACTTTTTCTAGGTCTATCACTAGTCGCCCTGTCGCTTTTGTACCTTTTAGTTGTGACAGTATTTTTTGCGCTTCACCAACATCGCTTGCTTCTTTTGTTTCTGATTCTTGGTTTACAGCGATTAATTCTGCTTTGGCAATATCTTCAGCTAAGCGTTCTTGCATTTCTTTCAACTGTTTAGCTTGTTGTTTTTGAAGTTCTGCACGCGTAAATATTGCACCGGGTGCGTAGGCATACTCTGTTAGGCCGCCTGAACGTTCTAGCAATATTGCTAAAGTATCATTTTTATAGATGGGATACGTTCCTGGGAATTTCACTTCACCACTTAGCGTCACTTCTTCTGATTCTGCCCATTCTGGTATGGTTTTTATTTGCAGCACATCCCGTGACTTAAGCGCAAAACCCAGTGAATCTGTTTGAGATAGGTTTAAGTCTACACGATACTGCTTACGCTTCTGCAGCTGATTAAATTCTGTTCTGCTTAATTCCGCTCGTAACTTAAAAGCTTTCTCGGTTAGCCCACCCGCAGCATTTATTAGATTACTGACATTCATTCCATTTATAAGCGGGTAAACTCCTGGATAGCGAACATTACCATTTACTGTAATTTCTTTTGACGGGGTCTTAATAGTTGATTGAACCCTTAATAGCTCAATAAGCATAGCAATGTCTTTTTGCCTGGTTGAGTCATATAATCCAAAAAAGAAGATTTCATCTTGATTTTGTAGAAGAGTATCGCTTTCCGAACCTTGTTGATTTAAGGCATTCCCCAGATTAAATGAAATAACCTCTAATTTCTGGTCGGGTTGGTGATAACGCTTTATTAAGCCATAGCTTAAATCAGGGTTTGGCTTTAACCTCTGAACTTTGGGTACAACATCACTTAAGCGAAGACCTTTTTGCCAAGTAAGAGATTCTTCACGCAATATATGACCAGTAAGTTTGATTATATTCTCAACTTTTTCAGCCACTTTTGGAATTGAAATTACATCGCCATTTTGCAAATTAGTTTGTAAACCACTTGACTTTTTTAAATTCAAGTTCAATAAAATACGCTCGTTATTTTCGTCAATTCTTTGAAGCGTGGCTAACTGTGGATATGCTGATGAAAAAAGGCCTCCAGCATATTGGATTAATGACTCTGCAGTTTCTTCACCTGCTAGTTCATATCTTGCGGGACGCCTTACTTCACCTTTTATTCCAACAGTACTGCCAATTGATGGAATAAATACGACATCACCTGATCTTAACTGTGCATCGTTACTGGTGTCTCCTTTGAGGAGTAGGTCATAAACATCCAAACTTTGGATGAGTTTTCCTTTGCGCTTTAATTGGATGTTTCTTAGTGAACCGTTTTGGGAAATCCCTCCACTTAATACCAGCGCGTTCGTCATTGTAGAAAGAGAGCTAACTACATAAGAACCTGGTAAATATGCTTCACCTAAAACAAATACACGTATAGAGCGTAGTTGCCCCATAGACACACTAGCCTTTACACCAATCATTTTTTGATTAATGGTATTGATTATGCTTTTCCTAGCTTCTGAGAAAACTTGACCGGCTAGGTGAAGCGGCCCTAGTTCGGGTAAATATGTGATGCCTTCCTGATCAATGACTAGCTCGTACGATTGGCTACCTTTACCGAATAGGTTTACCTTCAGAGAGTCTCCAGGGCCTAGTACATAATCTGAAGAAACGGGAATATCGTTTATCGGGGTAAATGAGGTTGGATTTCCTGAAAACAAGTCATAGCCGAATGGTATTAGCTCTTCTTTTTTGGTTATTATTTGTTGTTGTGGCTGCTTATGGCTTAGGCTTGTATCGAGCACTCTTGGCAGAACTGTTGTTTCTTGCACAATGGTTTGAACTTGTTCCACACCACCTGCTTGTGGAATCCCAACCCCAAACTGTTTGGCAACACGGCTTTGCTCTGCCACGGACATTCGTTTAAATTGTTCTAGTTGCTGGGACGTAGGTTGGATTGCTTGCGCTGAGAAACTAAATATTGAAATTAGTATTGTTACGATGCGGTAAGCAATAATGCGGGCTGACGACCTGTAGATCATTCCTGATTCCATGTTACTTGTTTCTTTTTATTGGCGGCACTGTTCTTTTGGCGCGTAATTTAGCATTTTCTGTTTTTAGTGGCTAGGTGTATTTGTTGTTTTTGTTAAGCGCTTTTACCACTAAGAGCACTGAAATCCCTTCAAACGAAAGAGAAATTTAGCTTCCAAGCACAAATAGAACCACCAAGAAGAGCAAATACTAAAAAATCTTGTCATGCTTTCTCTATGCAAAGGCGCTCCTTGGCACCATGGATAAATCAGTGAAGCTGTAACACTTAAGTTTTCTTTATACTGGAGGTTAGCACTAAGTCGAGCTTGCGGTGTATATACTCTTTACTTTTTTGAACTCCGTTTTCACATCTACCCACATGATAGGCCAAGTCGTCAGGGAGATGGGCATTGCACCAGAGTCATTTAATAGATGCAGATTGTTTCGCAAGCGATCATCACCTACATCAATCCATGGACTTGCTTGACTTATTGATGATACACAGAGAAATAAACAACTGATGAGTAACTTAAACGATATATATTTAGGTTTTGAAAATTGTGATGAAGTTAAGAAAAACAAAATGACTCACTATTTGAATAGATTAGAAATTATTCTTTGAGAGGCATTATATGGGCTTTAAAATAAAAGGGAAGCTTTGCACTGCTTATGCTGCTGACTTTCCTATACTTTTTCAAATAAAACCCAGTTCTTTCATGGGTACTGAGGTATTAAAACAATAGATTCCGGCTGATATACACACTGGAATGACTATGCTGTTTAATCAAACTCTTGCTGTGCAAAGCTGCCTTAATATGATTAAAAACCTTACTAGCCAGCTCCAATATTAATGACAATATATAACACTACGCATTACAACTCAGTTTCTGAAGTATCACTTCAGCTTCATCGTACGACATATACTTTGCGACAGCATACGTTGAGTTTGCTTCTTTAAAAGCAGCCTGAATGATACTTGAGTAATCAGCTTCTTTAATTTGAGTGATTTTTGCCTCAATGCCTACCATTTCGATCAGCTCTTTTACGGCAACAATCAACTTTTCAGAAAGTATTAGCTCATCTTCATTTTTTGAGCCCAAACCAAGAAACACAGCTATTTGAGCCATGCGTTCAGTGGCTGCCAATTTATTAAATTCTAAAATATAAGGTAGAACTTTTGCATTCGATTCGCCGTGAGGGATTCTATATTTAGCGCCAATTTGATGTGCAAAGGCGTGAACGTAACCAAGCCCTGCAATATTGATCGTTAACCCCCCATAATAAGAAGCCAATGCCATTTTTTCTCGGGCTTCTAGGTCACTACCGTGCTTGCAGACTTTAGGTAGGTTTTCAAAAATCATTTGAATACCAGAGCGCGCATAATAGTCTGATTCTTGGCTTGCCATCCCACTTAAATAACCTTCTATCAAGTGAGTTAAAGCATCCATCCCTGTTGCTGCCGTAATATGAGCAGGCAGACCAGTCATTAACGCTGGGTCCAACGCGGCGACTAGAGGAACCAATTTTGTATCAATTACGAGTTCTTTTTTATGCGTTTCAGGGTCTGAAATAACGGCGCCTATGGTGGCTTCTGAACCGGTTCCTGCCGTGGTTGGTATTGCGAAGAAAGGCGCTGCAGGTTTGCGGCCCTTTAAAATACCTACCAGCTCTGTCGGCTCTACTTCGTTACTTGCTGCAAGCGCAATTACTTTTGCTGCATCAATAGATGAGCCGCCGCCAATTGCCATAATAGAATCACAATTATCTTTTCTGTAACGACGTAAACCACTTTCAACAACATCAAATGTTGGGTCAGGCTCAACATCAGAGAACAAACTATATGTCATATTTTGAGAGTCGAGCTGGGCTAAAATCTCATCAAGAAGCCCCATATCATAGAGAGCTTGATCGGTGACGATCAAGAGTTTTTGTAAACCAAATTGAGCAACAGATTCGCATAAACGGATAGATGCGCCTTTACTCATAAAGATTGTAGGTTTAGGAATACTTAAAAGATAAGTCACCGCTTTTAAGCCTGTAACATACCCTTTACCAACCAACTGATTCTTAAAGCGAGAAAGTTTTAAGGTATTTACTATCTTGGACTCTAAATCATCAATCACTTTTGGAACTTTCATGAACTCACCTCAATTTTATACAGCCTATTACTTTAGACTAGACATAGAAGTGAAGTTACGCCATAAGTATTGCTTTATTAGAGTTTTGCACGACAACCACAAAAGAACTGGATTCCGGCTATAAAGACTACCGGAATGACGGGGATTTGAGTTGTGCTAAGCTTTCTAAATAGATATAAAGAGCTGGTTTCGGCTAATGAGACTACCAGAATGACAGGGGTTTGAGTCATGCAAAACTTTCTGAATTGAAATAAAAAACTGGATCCCGGCTAAAAAGACTACCGGGATGACGGGAATTTGAGTTGTGCAAAACTTTCTAAATAGATATGTAGAGCTAGATTTCGACTGAAAAGACTACCGGCATGACCGGGTATTGAGTCGCGCTAAGCTTTCTAAATAGATATGTAGAGCTAGATTCCGACTGAAAAGACTACCGAGATGACGGAAATTTGAGTCGTGCAAAACTTTCTAAATAGATATAAAGAGCTGGATTCCGGCTATAAAGACTACCGGAATGACAGGAATTTGAGTCAAGTCAAGCACAGCTTTCTTTGTTATAAAGGTGGCCTAGAGAGCATCTATAATTTGAATCTGGATCGACTCATTAGCATAAACATCTACCGAACTCTGACGCCCTTCAAAATCGCCTTTTTGAGCAATGGCTTGCCCAGACCTTGAAATTCTTGCAACCACATTCGCACGCTTAACTTGTGATAATTTAGCCATGGGCCCCATTGCGCTTTGGTCATTTAAAACAACGGTGACAGGCAGGTCTTTCACTTTATGTCGACTAGCTGCTAATGGCATTGCAGGCCCTGTTTTTGATGCTGGACTGGCAAAAACAAATACAATGTCATCAGCACTTACTTTCTCTAAAATTGCGGGCGAAATACTAACCTCAACTGTAATCGCAGCTTCCACAGACCCAGCATTATTCGCCTGTTCAGGAGCATTTGATTCAGGAGGGAGCCCCAAAGCAGCCTGAGCTCTTTCGATCCCTGTTTCGATTGATACTCTTGACGGGTGATCCGGTGAGGCAAGCAAAATTCTTTTCCAGTAAGTGATGGCGTTTGAAAAGTCATCATGACTGTAAGCATCAATGGCCATTAACCCCAAAGAGTTCACTTCATCAGGGTTCTGCTTAAAGGCTTGATCCAAGGAGTTTTGTACATCCGAACTAATGCTTCCTTCGTTCTGGTAATAATAAGCTTGAGCCAGTAGTCCGTAAACTGAAGCCGTATTTTCACCCGCTGCATTTAATATTCTAATAATTTGGTTATATGCTTCTATAGCAAATTGGTAATGTTCAGTATTCATAGCTGAACGAGCTAATAAGGTCCAGCCTTCGATATTGTCAGGCGATTGTTGTAATTTGCTATAAAGTTGTTCAAGCAAAGAACTCATATCGCCCTGCTCTGCCGCAGAGCGAGCTTGCTGAACTTCCTGGTCGTCAAAATGCATATTAGTTACCTGAATAACATCGTCATATGACCCCCACTTGAAATATCCACCAAAGCTCACAACAACCACAAGTAACGCACTACAAGCCACGACAACTAGATTACCAACGCCTAAGCCAGACTTACCCTGTAATGCTTCTTGTGACGACAGCTCACTTTCTACATCTATGAGTAACGCAGCTTCTAACTCCGCCTTTAATTGCTCATAAGTTTCTGCGGTATGCTTTTTAAGCACAAGCTCAGCATCCAGTTCTGCCAAACGCTCTTTAAAAATCAGAACATTCTGACGCTGCCTAGATTCATTAATTGATTCACCAGCATCGTTTTTCAAACTACCTTGTTTTCTAACAAAAACTAAAGCTGGTACAAAAACAAACATTAATGCGAGTACTAATAAAGCAAGGGAGAGAAACCAAAAATCGGCCATTCAATAATCTCTTATATCAAAGTTTTGGGGAATGATTGTCTGAAGAACCCGAGCCTGATGAACCAGAGTCTGAAGAATCGGGCTCTGTATCTGAACCCTCATCAGCGAAACGTGAAAGTAGTTGTTCGACTTGTTTGTGATTATCCTGATCTGGCTTGGCTTTGCTCTTATTTGAAGAGGCCCGACGACTAGCCATAAAAATAATCATTACGACACCCATAAATAACAGAACCCAAGGCCCGTACCACAACATATATGTTTCTGGCTTAACTTTTGGTTTATATGAAACAAACTCCCCAAAGCGATCAACCATAAAACCAACAATCGTTTGATCAGTTTCTCCAGCTTCTAGAAGCCGATGAACTTCTCGACGCATATCGGTTGCGATCGGTGCATTTGAATCTGCGATATCCTGATTCTGACATTTTGGACAACGCAGCTCTTTCGTCAGCTTTTTATACCGCTCTTGATTCGCTTCATTCGAAAATTCATACAAATCAATATTTGCCATTAAATAAGAACTAGCAAGACTTAATATCATCAGTAAAAACAGGATTGTTGTATTTTTTTTCATACCTACCTTCATTGCTATCTTTTTGCTTTGTATTTGATTACTAATGGTTCAAGAGTCTTTTTCCAAACACTTTCATTCACCACACCTACATGCCGATAACGGACAACACCATTTTGATCAACCACATAGGTTTCAGGTGCACCATAAACACCAAGGTCAAACCCAAGTTTGCCATGAGGATCATAGATAGTGAATTGATATGGATTGCCCAGTTTTTTTAACCACGTTAAAGCAGCTAAGCGTTCGTCTTTATAGTTCAAACCTACAATTCTAACCCCTTGATCAGCTAACTGCTTTAAGAAATCATGTTCAACACGACATGAAGGACACCAGGTTGCCCATACATTGAATAAGCTCACTTCACCAATCAGATCTTTTTCGCTAAAGCTTTTAGACTCATCCATTAAACTTGCCAAATTAAACGCAGGAATAGGGTCATCTAACCTTGCTGTCTCCAGCTTTGTTGGGTCTTTTCCTATCGCAGTGAAAAGAATCAACCCCAAGCCTAGAGCAATTGCCAACGGTGTTAAATATACTAATCGTTTGTTCATTTTATGACTCTAAAGTAATTGTTGGCTTGGTTTTCTTTCGTAAAGAAATACGATAACGGCGATCAGATATTGCCAGCAAACCACCAGCGGCCATGACTAAACCACCTAACCAAATCCAGCGTACAAAAGGTTTGATTTGAATTCGCACAGCCCATGCATCACCACCAAGTGATTCACCTAAAGCGATATATAAATCTCTGAAAAGACCTGCATCGATACCGGCTTCGGTCATCGGCATACCTTTAGACAAATAGATACGCTTCTCGGGATAAAGTACCGCGACTTCACTGCCTGATTTTGTCACGACAATCGTTGCGCGATCCGCATTGAAGTTGGCGCCCCGATGTGGGTCAATTGACCGAAATTCAAATTCATAAGCCGCTACTTGAACTTTATCACCCGGCGACATTCGTAAGTCACGCTCTACAGATTCCAATGAGACCAAGGTAACGCCCAAAATAGAAAATGCAAAACCGATATGCCCTAGAATCATCCCCATATAAGAACGGTTAATTTTAATTAAGCCAGTTAGACGCCCCGCACTGTTTGACGTTTTTTGCCACAAATCTTTCAAGCTCACTGAAATGATCCAAGCTGCAAGCAATACACCTAAAAACACACCTGCATGAAATTCACCAATAAGCATGAACGGCACAGTTAACGCGACCAAGACACTTCCGAATGCAAGCCAGCGAAGTTGTTTAACTAAAAGAGAAGCTTCTGTATTTTTCCAGCGACTCACAATCCCAAAGCCCATCACTACAGCTAATACAGACATCAAAGGCACAAAGACAGCATTAAAATAAGGCGGGCCTATTGATAGTTTTCCTGCCCCCATGAAATCTAAAACTAAGGGGTATAAGGTACCCAGCATCACGGTAATCCATGCGACAACTAACAGAAGATTATTGGTTAGCAGAAAAGTCTCTCTTGATAAGAAGCTAAACTGAACACGGCTTCTCACATCAGGTGCTTTAATCGCAAATAACACCAATGAACCAATCATTGATATACCAAGCAAGCCAAGTACGAACTGCCCTCGCGAAGGATCTGAAGCAAACGCATGCACAGAAGTCAGTACCCCTGAACGTACCAAAAAGGTACCTAATAAACTTAGCGAGAACGCAATAATTGCCAGCAATACCGTCCAGCTTTTAAACGCCCCACGTTTTTCTGTAACAGCCAAAGAGTGGATAAGCGCTGTTCCGACTAGCCATGGCATAAATGAGGCGTTTTCAACAGGATCCCAAAACCACCAGCCGCCCCAACCTAATTCGTAATAAGCCCACCAACTTCCTAAACCAATGCCCAAGGTTAGGAAAGCCCATGCTACGGTTGTCCAAGGGCGAGACCAGCGTGCCCAAGCTGAATCCAAACGACCACCAAGTAAGGCAGCTATTGCAAAAGCGAAAGCAACTGAAAACCCAACATAACCCATATACAACATAGGTGGATGTACAATTAAACCGAAGTCTTGAAGCAGTGGATTAAGGTCCGAGCCTTCTTGTGGAAAGCTTGGTAAATATCGATCAAACGGGTTTGATGTCATAATAATGAATAGTAGAAAACCAATACTAATCATCCCCATTACCGATAACACTCTTGCTAGCATATCTTGAGGTAACTGACGACTGAATATCACCACCGCAACCGTCCAAGCGGAAAGAATGAGCGCCCATAATAAAAGAGAACCTTCATGCCCTCCCCAAATAGCACTAATTTTATATTGAATCGGCAGCAAGCTATTTGAATGGTTTGCAACATACTGAACGCTGAAATCATTATTAACAAAAGCATAGCCAAGACATACAAAACTGATAAGCATAAACACAAACTGACCACTAGCAAGCGGTCTGGCCATACTCGACAGGAACACATTATTTCTCGCGACACCCCACATAGGTAATACAGATTGTAGTAGCGCCAGAGAAAATGCTAAAAGGAGTGCGTAATGACCTATTTCTGGAATAATCAATTGCCTAGCCCTTTTTCAGTTTTCTTGGCCGATTTTTCTAAAGCATCAGCTACTTCAGGAGGCATGTAGTTCTCGTCATGCTTTGCAAGCACCTCATCAGCGATTAATATTCCTTCTTCATCCAGTCGCCCTAAAGCAACAATCCCCTGACCTTCACGAAACAGGTCAGGCAAAATGCCTGTATATTTAACTTTAGCGCTCGCTTCATAATCGGTTAGTTCAAAGTAAATAGCTAAACTTTTTGTATCACGCTGTACACTACCCTCAACAACCATTCCCCCGGCTCTGATTCTAGCCCCGACAGGTGCTTCTCCAGCCGCTATTTGAGTTGGGCTGTAAAATAGATTTATATTTTTTGTTAGTGCGTACATAGCCAAGCCAATAACGACACTAAATCCGACGACTAAAAATATCACCAAGATGAGTCGTTGTTTCCGTTTTGGGTTCATTAACAAGCACCTTTATTTTCGTGAGTAGATACAGTCTCGACAGATGATGTTTCAGAAGCCTTAGCTTCTCTTCTCTGCCTTTGGGATAATTCCTGAATGATTGATTTACGTGCTAATACAGGCTGAATGTAGGTAAGTAAAATAATAAATAAGCCCATCCCATAAGAAAGCCATACATACAAAGCATGCCCATCCATGAGTAAAAAATCTGAAAAGTTATCAAAGTTCAAAACTTACTTTCCTCTGAAATTAATTTTTGCACCCATTTTGTACGTCGCTCACGTTGAAGTATTTCATTTCTAATGCGCATTAAAGATATCGCGGCAAAAAAACAATACATGCCAACGACCATGACTAATAAAGGCAGCCACATTTCAGGTGGCATAGCGGGTTTTTCAGTTAACGTAAATGTGGCAGGCTGATGCAGCGTATTCCACCACTCAACCGAGTACTTAATAATAGGTATATTAACAACGCCGACTAAGACAAGAATGGCACTTGCTCTTGAAGCCAGATCAATATTTTCAAGTGCTGACCTTAGTGAAATAACACCAAAATAAAGAAACAAAAGAACGAGCATTGCGGTTAGTCGAGCATCCCAAACCCACCAGGTCCCCCAGGTTGGCTTTCCCCAAACAGCGCCCGTAAATAATGCCAAGAAGGTAAAAGCTGCACCGATGGGAGCGGCTGAAGCAATAAACATATCAGCAAGTTTCATCTTCCACACTAAGCTAATCACAGCGGCTACAGCCATCATCATATAACAAGATTGCGCCAAAATAGCAGTAGGAACATGCAGGTAGATAATACGGAAGCTATTGCCCTGCTGGTAGTCTTGAGGTGCGAACGCTAAGCCCCAAACAGACCCAACAAGAAGAAAAGAAACACCAATCCAAAGAAACCAAGGTAATAGTTTATTCGCTGTGTCGTAGAACCACTTGGGAGAGCCCAGTTTGTAAAACCATGTCCAATTCATTTAATTTATCTATCACTCATTTGTTATCAAATAATAAAACTAATCAGAAACGCTCATTTTTAATGCAGCGGCCATCGCAAAAGGAGATAACGTTAACGCTAAGGCTAACATCATCCCCATAATGGCAAAATGCCCCAAAACAGGTAGTCCATCTATACTACTTTGTACGGTGCCAGCACCAAATATCAAGACGGGCATCGTCAAAGGTAAAACCAGTAAAGAAATCAAAATACCACCAGAGCGCAAGCTTACCGTCAATGCCGCACCTATTCCACCAATTAGGCTAATAACAGGTGTCCCCATGACAAGAGTCAACATAAGTACAGGAATATGCTGAGACTCCAAGTTCAACATTATGGCTAAAAAGGGCGCTAACATAATTAGGGGCAAACCTGTCAAAGACCAATGTATGAGGTTTTTGACCAGTACAATCAAATACAAGGGTTGGGAGCAAAGTACTAACTGCTCTAGTGAACCGTCATCGTAGTCTGACTGAAACAGTCGGTCCAATGACAGCATCGTGGCTAATAACGCGGCGACCCATATCAACCCGGCAGCTGCAGTGCGTAAGAAATCAGGTTCAGGGCTTACCCCCAGCGGGAACAATACAATAACAATAACGAAAAAAACCAATGGGTTCGCCAGCTCTTGTCTTGACCGGTAAGCGCTTAAAAACTCACGCTTCAAAACAACCTTTAATACGGAGAACAAACCTTGCTCTGGCTCATCTTTATGACTCATGAAGTCACCTGCCCTAGCATTAATTTTTTTATATTGGACATTGCCAATTCATGATGAGTTGTTAATACGATCGTCACGCCACTTCTAGCTTTCTCAGCAAGCAATGATTCGAGCTGAGCAACGCCTTTTTTATCGATAGCGGTAAATATTTCATCCAACACCCATAGTTTGGCATCTGACAAATATAAACGCGCCAGAGCTACACGCCGCTTCTGGCCTGCCGAGAGATTTCGGCATAAAACATGCTCATAGCCAGCTAAGCCAACTAGTTCAAGCGCCTGCCAAAGCTGTTGCTCTGTTATAGACTGCTGCAACCCCGTCAGGAAGCGTAAATTCTCTATTGGATTTAGCGTTGTTTTAACGGAAGATTTATGACCTAGAAAGAGTAAGTCTTGCTGAAACTCCGATCGACAGCTTTGCATTTCTTGCCCTTGCCACCAGATCTGACCTTCAAATGAAGAAAATAAGCCACTTAAAATTCGTAGTAAAGTCGTTTTACCTGAGCCATTTGGCCCTTCAAGTTGTAATACATCACCGGGATGGATTTCGAAGGATAAACCTGAAAAAAGCAAACGATCATCTCGTTCACAGATTAAATTATCAGCTTTGAGTAAAGCAGTACTCATAGAACAGCTCAGTTAAGTCATTGTCAAAAGTAAAGGCAAAGCAAAAGCTTGTCTTTCACAAAACGCTATTATAACGACAATCGGCAAAACTGAAATCAATATGTTTCATTGATGCTTAAAAAAGAAGGGACATCTCAGTCCCTAATGATACTTACTTAAGATCGTCACCCTCGCAAGATCGAGGTTCCATAAATGATAGGTCTAAGTGTCGACTGTAATAGGCGACCAGAGACTGACTATTTGTTTATGAGAAGCCTATTTTTTGGTGACTAAATACACTATCCCGAGGAATAGACTCTCACTCGCCCTAAATACGGTTTAAGTCGATTATGAAAGTCTCATTTTTAGGCCTTGAGTGTCTTGGTAATCATAGCTTTGATTAACCCGCTAACACCTAAAATCGAAATCATTCGTTTCATATTAAAGGCAAGTGCATGTAAGTCCATTTCAATACTGACGCCTTTGGATCGTCTGGTCAGTAGGTGTGTTGCCCCCATCCATAATTTGATCGTATCTAAGGGGTGCTCTACCGTTTGTTTTATAATTGTCATGCTTTCTGGTTATGATTCCAGAAGTTCTGTCATCATGTCGATGCGGTCAGCATACCCCTAACGCCTAATTTTCCGAGGAATTGCGCCTTTCGTGCACTTGCTTTTCATGCTGCAAACCCTACAAATTTTAACGCAGCAACTGTAGCTCTGGTAGAGTAAGCCTTTATCAGTAACCGTAGCTCTAGGACTTAATTCTTGCTTGGCAGGACAAATATACCGGTTTATATCGATATCATATTGAAACATAGGTTTAGTTAAGAAGCCTTTCTTGTCGTTTCCTGAGGTATCAATTCTTGGCACGAGAGACGTCATACCTGCGTTTGTGCATCAACAATATCTTGACTACTGAAGTAGCCTTTGTTGGCAAGAACGGTCAGTTCATTATTTTTTAGTGCTACCTGAGCTTGTGTTCCCATCCGGCATAATTGATTTCTATCCGTTGTATTGGTGACGTCATGCGCAACGAGAAGGTGATGCTTACAATCAACAGCGCTTTGAAGGTTGTAGCAAACTTTCCGCTCATTGGCTGCCGTTTTCATCAATATTGAATCTGGACCAGTGGTTGATATTTGTTTGTCAGGATGCGCTTCTACTTTACCTTTAAGTTCCTTTAACTCAGTCATACGTATTTTGAGTTGAGCTAATTTTTCTTTGATAGATGAAACCTCTGTGTCTTTTTCATTAGCGTCACACACATCAAGTCGATTCAGGTATTTATCAATATGCTTCTCAATACGTGCCATTTCGGAGTCTAACTTCTTTGGTGTATAGTTTTTTTCTTTGTTATTTGGCGCCTTGAATTTACTCCCATCAATGGCAACAACAGCATCACTGAAAATATTGAGCTAACGGCATAAACCAATAAAAGTTCGACAACTTTGTTTGATGCCTTCACCATTGTTCTTTCTAAAGTCAGCAATGGTTT
>ENA-ORXI01000398-ORXI01000398.1-sediment-metagenome-genome-assembly--contig:-NODE-398-length-36235-cov-8.102301_pt1 | contig 36235 bp, 36 predicted proteins | sample MGYA00237861_ERZ511468 | MGnify/ENA primary metagenome ERZ511468 (study PRJEB26299, sample SAMN06266213) | sediment metagenome | isolation source: Hudson Canyon methane seep mesocosm | place: USA:Hudson... | reverse complement strand
TTTGTTATATGTGCTTCTTTGCCTTAGGAGCTGGGGTCGTTTTAGCCTCTACAACAACTGCATATCCAGCCGCGATATTGCAAGGATTGCCTCCACTGATTGCATTGACGGGAATATTTTATCGTAAAACAAATCGAGTCAGCACATAAGCACCTAAAACTGACTCCGTAAAATACACACTGTTTTTACTTACCGGTGAAATGAGTATCAATGCCTCAAATGGAAAATTGGAAATTGAGGCAAATATTACTATTGAATAGCAAAGGGTTTTCTAACCTGGCATTACAAATTTAGTCCGACAATAACCACATAAGGCCTCTGAATAATGAGGCTCTAACAAGGGCCACCAAGCGGAATTCCGGCCGGCTTATATAACCATTAATAATGAGGAGAATGCTATGTTTGATATAAATCATCAAGTTGGTATCAAGGCTCCACCTGAAAAGATTTATGAAGCCTTGACGACAAATAAAGGTTTGGCTGATTGGTGGACTAACGATGTGTCTGGTGCCGGTGAAGTTGGCTCGGTAATTGAGTTTCGATTTAATGGCGGAGGCCCGGATTTTATGATTTGTGAGCTTATTCCTAATCAAACTGTAAAATGGAAGCATTCAGGTTCCATGCCCGAAGCATGGATAGAAACTGAAATCATTTTTAATTTACGTGAGCATGATGAACAAACATTCGTTCGGTTTACACACTTAAACTGGAAAGAGCCTTCAGACTTCATGGCGCACTGCAGTACAAAATGGGCTGTATTTTTAATTAGTCTTAAAGGTGCTATTGAAACAAATCAAGGCCGACCATTTCCAAATGACATCCAGATTGATCATTCTTAACAGTGATCGACATACAAGACCAGCCACCCTCACCTATAAAGTAACGTGTGCTGCACTTATTTCACTCTCAGGCCGTTAGGCGTCACGCATGGATATCACTATGGTTCGATTTCAGAAATATACGACATTTGGTTCAACTATTTTCGGAATAGCTACAATTATTTTGGGAGTAATGCTGCTATTTACATTCCCATTAAGTGCTGACCTATCTGAAGGTTTTCGAACCCCTATTATTGCTTTTGAATTCGCTAAAACTGAAGCTGATCTATCATTTTTAACGGGGAACGATGACGTCAATAGATTGAATAGAGAAAAAATGGATGCTGGTCATAATATTTTGGACATGGTATTTCCATTTGCATATGCTGGGTTCATAGCTTTAATGTTGTTACAAATAACAAGTCGTAGCCATCGCTCTATCTGGTTAGGCGTGTTATTTGCTTTATCAATTATTCCTTTCGACATTAATGAAAACTTAACATTACTTCAGATCACTGAAGCATTAGAGAACTCAACTTCAACTGAAATGCTTCTATCCGAGCTTCATATTGCTACTTGGCTAAAATGGGGTGCAATGGGTACTAGCATCGCAGTGCTAGCAATTGGCTTCACAGCGAACAAGGAATACATGTCAGCTGTAGTAAGTTTACTTGCAGCCTTAGGAGTAGCTATTTGTTGGGCTTCTAACTCCAGCCCTGTTACGGCTGAAGCAATGTCCGCACTAGCATTTCTGTTCTTTTTAACTCTTTCAATAAAGTCATGCGTTCAGTCATGGACACTAATTAAACGAAGGGCATAGTCGGGTACCGTCACTAGATACTTAGTAAAACTTTAAAATAAATAAACATATTTAACTTTAAGAATATTATTGTATAAATCGCTTTAAAGTTATAAAAAATTATAAAAATAATTTTTTCATATATTAAAGGACCCTCCATCGAAGACAGAACAAAATTTAATTCTTATTTCAAAAAGATAAACGTAAAACCTAAAAAACTAACTTTAGACTTAGTACAAGAGATACAAGAAAAACATTTATCAACGTTTAGTTTTAATAATATTGCAGTACTACTAAATAAACCACTTTCATTAGAAATAGACGATATTATAGAAAAAATAGTTACAAAAAATTTAGGTGGATACTGTTTTGAACATAATAAACTTATTCATGATGTATTATTATCTTTAGGATTTGATGTACGTATATCTGTTGCACGAGTTTTTAATAATTTAAAAATAGATACAGCAAGAACTCACCGTGTTACATTACTTAAATTAAAAGGTAAAGAGTATCTAATTGATGTAGGATTTGGGGCAATGACTCCAACAATACCTTTACTAATATCATCAAAAAACAAAATAAATAATAATTATAAAATCTCACAAGATAAAAACAAAGACTATTCACTGGAAATTTTGAAAAAAGAGAAGATGGTTACACTTTATAAATTTAATCTTGTTACTTATACAGAAGCAGATTGTGTGATGGGTAACTTTTATTCTGAATATCATCCAAAAGCATCTTTTCAAAATAACTTAGTGGTTTCAATAAAATTAAAAGATAAAACTCTTTCTTTTAGAAATAATTCTTATCATCAAATATCAGATACATTCACAAATATTTTAAATATTATTGATCCAATTGAACTACAAAATATACTTAAAAAAGATTTTGCAATCAAAGTTTCAAAGAAAGAATCTAAAATCCTGTTTGAAAAAGCAGAAAACTTTAGACTTTCATAATCAATTTTAGTAATTTATTGATACAATACAAAAAAAGAAACAATTAAGAGTAAATATGATTATTTTAGAAACAAGTAGATTAACATTAAAAACAATAGAAAAAGAAGACTCTCAAGTCTTACATGATTTAATATTTTCAAATGAAGATACAATGAAGTATACATTTGGAGAAAAAGCCTTTACATTAGAAGAGAGCAAAAAGTTTATTTATAAAAACTTTTGTAAAAACAATGCTATTGTAGGACTTGCTCCACTATTTGAAAAAGCAAGTGGTCAACTAGTAGGATTAGCTGGTATTTTAAAATCTGATGATTTAGGTAAAAACCAATATGAGTTTGGATTTATAATTGCCCAAGAGTTCAGAAGAAAAGGTTATGCCCAAGAAGTAGCTCAATCAGAGTTAACTTTTATTAAAAGAAGGCTCAAACAAAACAAAGCTTTTGCTCTTGTACATAAAGACAATGTTGCTTCTAAAAATTTGCTTGAGAAACTAGGTATGACTTTTCACAAGAATATTAATTCAAAAGATAGAGGACAGAGAGAAGTTTATACGAAAGGTGTATAACTTTTTTAACAAATAGAAACACCTAAAGGTGTTTTTATTTTTTTTGATTCTTTTTTAATTTGACCTAACATTAGATCAAAATTATCTTTTTTCATCTGTGGTGATAGAGATACAATTGCAGCAGCTACTCCCAATAAATTAAATTTTCTATCAATTCCAAATCTATCTTTTGCTTTTATATAACCATTTTCTCGATCAGTTTTAGAATATAACTCTTTTACTTTTTCTATAAATGATTGTTGAATTTTATTAATAGTTTTATAAACCTCTTCATACTCAAGATCTTTAAACCCAAGAAAAAAATCATCTCCACCTATATGAGCTATAAAGTTATTCTTTTTTGATTCTGCTTTTAATAATGTAGAAAAAAGTAAAATAGCTCGATCGCCTTGTCTAAAACCATAATGATCATTAAACGGTTTAAAATCATTAAAATCAAAATAGACTATAAAAAATGTTTTTTTACTAGAAAAGGCATTGAGTAAGTACTCTTCTATTTTTTTATTTCCAGGTAGTTTTGTAAGTGGATTTTGATCTTCTGCCATCTCTAAATTCCTGTTGTATGAAATGTCGAGCAAATCGTTAACTGTTATAAAACCAAAGTATTTATTATTTTTTGTGATATAAATACCACTACTACTATGTTTATTCATATTATAAATCTCAAGTACTTTATCAACACCCCATGTCAACTCTGCTGATACAATACGACGTATAAATTTCTTTATTTTTGTATGATCATTGTCATTTTTGGCTAATGATATACCAAACTGTGAATATGATATTTTTTTGATATCTTTTTCATATATAGCACCACAAAGATTATTATGACTATCAACAATAGGAACAAAAGAATTTTCAGGATTTTCTTTAAAATAGATGAAAAGGTCATGTAAACTTGTCTCGATTAACAACGGTTTTATTATATTTATTTTTCTTTTATCAAGAATGTTAGAAGTAAAGTTTCGTTTGTCACCTTTATATAATTCACTTATTTCATCATAAGAAGATTTTATTTTATGTAAATTTATTTTAGGTTTTTGTATAAAATAGCCTTGTATTAAATCAACACCTATATCTTTACATGTATAATATTCCTCTTTTGTCTCTATACATTGAGCAATTACTTGAATACCCATCAAATGAGCCATATGAATAATAGAACTACAAAAAAGTCTTTTTTTTGCATCTGTTTGAATATCTGAAATAAAAAATCTATCTATTTTTATATAATTAGCATCGGCATAATAGAGTATTTGTAGACCTGTAACTCCTGTACCAAAATTATCTATTGCTACATCATATCCTTGTTGTTTATATCTATTCATCATAGAAGTAAGGCTACTAGCATTTTGAAGAGTGCTTCGTTCACTTATTTCAAAACAAATTGACTTATTATCAAGATGAAGATTATTTAAAATAATAGCTGTATTTCCATGTGTGAAATCGGGTAAATATTGAAGTCTAATATCAATATTATAAAACAATTGTATATTTTTATAGGAAAGTTTTGAAAATTTTAGTAAAGCTAAATAACGTAGTTCTAAATCAAGTTGGTATAAAACCCCATCATGAAACGCATTATCAAAGAGATTAAAAATTGAATGAAAATTACCTGCTTCTTCAAAATTTCTTAACAATGCTTCTACAGCAAATAAGCTACCACTTTTTACATTAACTATGGGTTGAAAAGCAAAATCAAGTTTAGAAACTATGTTGCTCCATTTTTTATCTAACATTGTATACCTTTATACTGAAAGTATAAAAATATATTATGTTTGAGTTACATTATGATTACATGATTATTATATAATTTAACTCTCTATTAATAACTTTGCTATCATTTGATTTTCCTCATCTGTTTTTTCAATTTTTAAACTTGTATGCTTAGAGTATCTTCCCGCTTCAACGGAACCTTGAATTGTTTGTAAAACATGCCAATATTTTTCATCAAAAGGTGCATCAATCTCTTTTATTTTCTCTCTTGTTATAATATTTTTAATCATATCAATACTATGCATATAATAAATTTTATTTACTGCTCTTTGAATTCGGTAATTTTGCATATCTTCTAAATTATTTACCCAAGCTTTTTTTTCATCCTCCGAAAGATTAGTTCTTTCTTCAATATGTTTTATCTCTTCCGCTATTTTTAATGAATAATATTCTTGCTCTTTTTTAATACTTTCACCTAAAGTAGAAGATTGAGCATTTAGTATCTCTTCTATTTCATCATTCGAAAATTTTTTAGTAGTTGTATCATAACTATATGATTTGTGACCTTCATAAATTTTATCAATTGCTTGTAATATCTGTATAGATATCATCAAATAAACATATTTATCTTCTTTACCATCTTTAAATTGTACACCATGTTGTGAAATCATTGGTCTTGGACCTGCATATTCTATTTTCATTACAAACTCCTTTTCATTATGATACTCTTAAATTAAAAAAACAAAACTTAAATATTAAGTTTGATTTAATTCTATAAAACGAGTGATATAATAAAGAAAAATTGGAGTTTTAATAGTACAAGTGTACGATTAGGAAAGATTTCTACATCTAGTATAAATGAAGTAATTAGATAGATACTTTTCAGTATCTATATTTTTATCTGTTTATTACTTCCATTAAAAGTTAAAATCATCTGATTATTATTAAAGCTTTTATTTACTAAATCAATATGAACATCTTTTATGTCTTGAAAAAAGTCTTTAAAATATTCAGAAGCTTTTTGAACATTTGAATCTTCCAAAAACCCTAATACTAAAGAATCTTTTGCAAAGGTAATATCACTATTAGATACTTTAAAGTCTTTACAACTATTCATAAAATTTAAAAACTTATTTTTCTGTTCTTTAGTTATTTTTACATAATTTTTAATATAAATATATTTCACTTTTAATCCTTTAGTTTATATATTATAAGTATATACTCTAAATGTTAACGAATCGTTAACAAGCCTTATCTACTTATGTAACTTAAGTTTTACTGGTCATTATCTACAATTGCTTTAAAGAAATCAATATTATCTAATAATATATCTACTAATTTCCCGTCAAAATGTTTATCTCTTTCATCTTTAAAGTGCTGGATTACTTCTTCTATATCCCAAGCATCTTTATAACAACGTTTATTTAATAAAGCATCAAATACATCAGCTATAGCAGTAATTCGTCCATAAACATGTATATCATCACCTTTTATTTGATTTGGATAACCACTACCATCATATTTTTCATGATGTTCATATGCAATAATAGATGCTGCTTTTAACACAGGACGATGAGAGTTACCTAAAATATCTCTACCTATAGTAGCATGAGTTTTCATTATTTCAAACTCTTCTTCACTTAAAATAGCTGGTTTTAATAAAATAGAATCTCGTATTCCAATTTTTCCTACATCATGCATTGGTGAAGCATTTCTTATTAGAACTGCTTCTTCTTCACTAAGCCCAACTCTAATAGCAAGTTCATAAGAGATATTAGCTACTCTTCGTACGTGGTTAGAAGCCTCTTTTGATCTTTTTTCAACTGTTTCACCTAATGTTTCAATAAGTTCTTTTTGCGTATCTATAATCTCTTTATTTAAGTATAGATTGTTAAATGCTATTGATACATTGTTTGCAAATATTTCTATAAGATCCTTATCTAATTTTTTAATATTTTTACATCCTTCAACATAAATAATATTAACTTTATCTGTATCACTTTTAGAATAACCTATATAAGCATCATCTTTAAATGTAGATTTTTTATTCTCCATTACATTTTTTATAACGTCTGTGAATTCTTTAGTCATAATTTCATCAAGTGTTTTTTTAGAATATTTTCCTGTTGATGCTAATACTTTTAAATGATTATTTTCTAAATCTTTTTCAAGTGTAATTCCATCAGAAGAAAGCAATAATGAGTTACCATTAATTCTTAACAGTGAAACAATTTGAGTCAATACACCTGATGAAAATTTTTCTAATGAATGTTGTTCATAAATATCACGTGTAGCTTCGATAATTTTTTCTAAACCCTTTCTATTTCTTTCTAGTGAACGCATGTACTTATAAGATCTAAGTGCACTGATTACTGTTGTAAATAGTTTAATATCTGTTAATTCGGTTTTTTCTTTATAATCATCGATATCATAGTCGCGTATAACCTCTTTTTCTGGTGCATAACCAGGTTGACCTGTTCGTAAGACTATTCGTATTAATTTATTGTGTAGTGACTCTCGTATCTCTTTAGCTACTTCTAATCCAGCAAAGTCTGTTTCCATTACTACATCTAATAGTATCATTGCGATATCGTTCTTTTGTGATAGTATTTCAATAGCTTCTTTTCCACTATAAGCACTTATAAACTCGAGTTTTTTATGTTTAAAAACAAAATCACTTAAGACTGCTTTTGTTATAGTATGAACTTCTTTTTCATCATCACAAATAAGAATTTTCCAAGTCTCAGAACTTAAGAGTATCTCTTCTTTTTTCTTTTGTGCAAACTTCATTTTTCCCACAATTTGCCTTTATATAAATAAATTAATTTTATGATAATTAGTATATCATATTTTCTTGAATTGTATGTTATACTTAACATATAATAAAATAGAAATGAGTTATCATGAAAAAGTTATTCACATCATCAATATTTTTAATTTATGCTTTTATATTATTCTTTATTATTATAAATGTATATATCGTTTTTGAAGTAGATATCAAAGAGCTTTTTGATAGTTATACTATGATTTATCTATTCTGGTTTGTAATAATTATTCTTTTAAAAATTGTCTCAAGCTATATAACTTTTGAGGAAGATAAACATGTTTGAGTTACAAGAAATAATCTTTACCTTTTTAGTATATATGGTATTTCTTTTTGTAATAGCATATATTGTTGAGAAAAAAGCAGATAATTTTGGATTATTATCTTCTCCATATATTTACTCTTTATCATTAGCTATCTTTTGTACTGCTTGGACATATTATGGAAGTGTAGGAAAAGTTTCTAGTGGAGGCATGGTTTTCTTAGCTGTTTATTTAGGACCAACTCTTATTGTATTCTTATGGCCTATTCTTTTACGTCGTCTCATTAAAATCAAAGAACAATATAAAGTTACCAGTCTAGCCGATTTAATTTCAGTAAGATATAACAAATCAATGTTAATAGGTGCTTTTGTAAGTTTTGGTACTCTTGTTGGAATTATACCTTATATCTCAATCCAATTAAAAGCAATTATCCAGTCTGTAAATATTTTAGTTATAGATGATACAACATCAATTATAAATGATACAACATACGTAGATGACGTTGGTTTGATTATTGTAGCATTAATGTCATTTTTTACAATAATTTTTGGTTTAAGAAAACTGGATCCTTCGGAGCGTCACTTTGCTATGGTTTTTATTGTTGCACTTGAATCAATAATCAAGCTATTAGCATTAATCATTATAGGTGTATTTGTATCATATTTCGTTTTTGATGATATCTCTTCAATTTTAAATGAAGCATCTAAATTAGGTTTATTTAAAGATATAGGGCAATCGGATGCTAGTGTTGATTATTCTAGTTGGTTAAGTATTATTATACTTTCAATGTTTGCAGTGATGTTTTTACCAAGACAGTTTCACATTAGTGTTGTGGAAAACTCAGATGTAAATCATATTAAAACAGCAATGTGGGTATTTCCTTTATATCTTTTAATGATTACATTTTTTACTATACCGATTGCATTAGGGGGATCACTTTTAGATATTAACCATGAGCTTAATGATTTTTATGTCCTTACTATCCCTTTAAGTGAAAACCAACCCGTTTTATCTTTGATTGCATTTATTGGTGGATTTTCTGCATCTACTAGTATGATTATGATTACAGCTATGACTATGTCTATTATGGTAAGTAACTACTTTATACTTCCATTAATTCAGACCTATCCGGTTTTAAATTTTCTAAAAAAACGTCTGCTTATATTACGATGGATTACGGTTACAATAATTATTTATTTAGGCTATATATTTTATTTATATATTGCAAAAACAAATCTAATTGTAAATATTGGTCTTATCTCTTTTACAGCTATATTACAATTTGTGCCTGTAATTTTAGGAGGGTTGTTTTGGGTTAAAGCAAACAGAGTTGGTGCACTTGCAGCATTAATTGCTGGTTTTGGAGTTTGGTTTTATACTCTTATTTTACCTCAGTTTGGTAATATTGAATGGATTGCAACATATATTTTAAACGATGGTTTATTTGGTATTTCATTGTTAAATCCTGTTGCACTCTTTGGTATGGAAAACTTCCAATCAATTCCGCATGCTGTTTTCTGGAGTATGATATTTAATATTAGTGCATTTATAATTGGGTCACTATTAACAGAACCAACCAAAATAGAGAAAACTATCTCTGTAGATTTTGTTAATATTCTTAAATCAAAAGAGGCAATAAATTATATAGGAAAAATGGAATCAAATATTGATGTTAATGAAAAACTATATCTTTTTCAAAATATTTTAAACCAATATTTAACTCCAGAAAAAACACTCTCTAAAATGAAAGAGATAAGTAAAAACTATCATGAAGAGTCCGCTCAAAAAATCAACATTTTAGAACTTTCAAAACTATATGGTGAGATAGAAAGAATTTTATCAGGTACATTAGGAACAGCTGGTGCCTATTCAGTTTTGAAAAAGAGTGATATATTTACAGAATCAGAATCTTTAAGTTTATCAAATATGTATACAAATATTTTAAAAGATATGAAAATATCACCTGAAGAGTTTAGTAGAAAAATTAATTATCTAGAAGAAAAAGATAAACTATTAAACGAGCACTATGATCAACTAAAAGAAAAAATCTTAGAAAGAGATGATGAGATTAATGCTCGAAAAACTGCAGAAAAAGAGATTTTAACTCTTAATGAAACTCTAGAATTAAAAGTAGAAGATAGAACCAAAAAATTAAAAGAGTCTAATAAAGAGTTAGAGAAATCGATGGGTAAACTAAAAGAGACACAAAATACTCTTATTGAAACAGAAAAAATGGCTAGTTTAGGTCAATTAGTTGCGGGAGTTGCACATGAAATCAATACTCCTATTGGCTTGTCATTAACAGGTATTACACACTTTATTTCCACTTCAAATAATATTTCAAAACTTTATGAAAAAGATGAGTTAAATGAAGAAGATTTTGAAAACTTTATTAATACATCAAAAGAATTAGCAACTAGTATTAATATAAATCTTGAAAAAACAGCACATTTAGTAAGAAGTTTTAAACAAGTTGCTGTAGATCAGTCTAGTGATGGAAAAAGAGAATTTGAACTTATAAGTTATCTAAATGAAATATTATTAAGTATAAATAATATTACTAAAAAATATAAAGTACAGATTAATATTGATGCACCAAAAGCAATCACAATAAAAGGATATCCAGGCGTTATTTCTCAAATATTTACAAATCTTATTATGAATACTCTGAAACACGGTTATAATAATATTGACGTCGGGGCAATAGATATATCAATTCAAGATAGTAATGATAATATTGATATCGTTTTTAAAGATTATGGAAATGGAATAAGTGAAGAAAATTTAACGAAGATATTTAATCCATTTTTTACAACAAAAAGAGATGAGGGAGGAAGTGGTTTAGGCTTAAGTATTATATATAATCTTATTACAACAAAATTAAATGGAACAATTCAATGTCAAAGTACAGTAGACGAAGGCACAACATTTAGTATATCTATCCCTAAAGAGATAGAGTAAGCTATTGATGTTCTAATATATTTTTAGTTTCTTTATGTCTATAGTCAAACATTGAAGTTATTTCATGTTTTATGAAAGGTGCTACAATTTTACCTAAAATTCCATAACCGACTTCATATTCAATTACGTCTTTTAGTTCACAAACAGAACCTTTTTGAGTAAATATATGTTGATGTTTCCAACTTTTAAAAGGGGACTGAACTGCAACATCAACTAAGATATTGGGTCTTTCCATTGCATCAATTCTAATTTTCCAATGTGTTGATATAAAGTATTTTGTTGTACGTATATTGATAATTTTGCACTCGTATTTTTTTGTATTGTAATCTAATAATTCAACTTTTATATTTGATGGCGTAATCTTTGTTATATTATTAATATTCATATGAAAAGAAAATAATTCATTTAAACTACAGTTTATAAACGTCGTTTTAGTTATGGTGTTCAAAGCAACCCTTTTATGTCTAATTCTATATCTTGTGGTGTTGTTGAAGGGGAATACCTATTGATAACATTACCATTTCGGTCAATTAAAAACTTTGTAAAATTCCACTTGATAATATCTGTTCCAAGAATTCCACTAGAGTTATCTTTTAAATATTTATATAAAGGATGCTCTTTAGAACCATTTACATCTATTTTGCTAAAAAGATCAAACTTTACTCCGTAATTAAGACTACAAAATTCTTTTATTTCATCTTCAGTTCCTGGTTCTTGCGATAAAAACTGATTACATGGGAAACCTAAAATTGACAATCCTTCATCTGAGTATGTTTCATGAAGCTTTTCTAGTCCTTCATACTGATTTGTAAAACCACATTTACTAGCAACATTAACTACTAGCATCACTTTATTTTTATATTTTTCTAATTGTATTATATTTCCGTTAATATCTTTAACTTCTATATCATATAAATTCATATCTTTTGCTCCTAGAATTGTAAAAATGAACAAAAATACAAATAATATTTTTTTCACAATAACTCCTACTTTGTGTATAATAGAAGATAATTTTGATATATCTAGTAAAATATTTAACATAACTTTATTTATTAATTTTCTCTTTAGGAATTTTAAAGGTCTATATTAGATTTACACGTATTGGCTATCATTTTACATAGATTATAGTAATACTTTTTCAGTATAAAACAGCTTAATATTATCCAATAATTATAATTGAATAATATAAAAGTTTATTTTACTAAAGCTGAAATTGCTTTAAATTTTGGATTTTTAGCATTTACAGTAAGCTCAAATAATAGTGACTCATATGTTGTAGGAATAACTCCTGCTTGTACTAATCTTTCAATTGCCATAATTGTATTATACTGTTCTCTTGAAGTTACACAATCAGTTACAAGTACTGGTTGAAATCCCTCTTCTAGTAAATCTAAACATGTTTGTAAAACACATACATGTGTCTCAATACCAGCAACAATAACAACTTTTTTACCACTAGCTTTAATTGCTTCTAGTGTAGGTTCATTTGCACAACAAGAAAATGTTGTTTTTTCAAAATGTGGATCAGAGTCAACTAACTCTCTTAAAGCTGGTATAGTTTCGCCTATCCCTTTTTTATATTGTTCATTTATTATAAACGGTAATTCATGAATTCTCAAACCTTTAACTAAAGTAACTAAATTTTTTTCTACTATATCTTTATTTGACATATGAGGATAAAGTCTCTCTTGTACATCAACTAAACAAAATACTGCATCTTCTACTTTGATTTTCATTTTATCTCCTAAATTTTAATTGTATATCATAAATACTACTCAATAAATTATTAAAAATGAAAATAGAAATAGTACTATCTATCTTTTTATTTTAATGTGTAGAGGTTATACGCAAGAATAACATTTTCTTGTCTATGTAATCTTTTGTATAGTAATTGATTGTTTTCTCATTTTATATAACTCATATGGTTCATTATCAAATTCACAATAATCCACAACTACATACTCATCATTAAAAAAGCTTTTTAATTCACCCTCTTTTAACAAATAGTTTAAATTAGAAGATTTTTTTGTATTAGAAATATGTTCCATATATGTTTCAATAAATAATATACCTTTAGATGTTAATCCCTTAACTAACCTAGGTATCATATCTCTATCTAAAAAGTTTGTCATTACAATCAAATCATATGTATTTTCAACTGGACTAAAACCATCAAGGTCAGTTAAAACAGTAGTTATATTTTTATAATTATGTTTTTTTAATACATCAAGAGCCACTTTTGAGATATCTAATGCTTCAACTTCAAAATCATTTTCTGCTAAAAAAATTGAGTTCTTCCCTGCTCCACAAGCAATATCTAATGCCATTCCTACTTTAGAATGTTTTATCGCTTTTTTTAACTGTACCCCTACTTCTCTTTTTTCTAATAATTTTGGTGTTTCACTATATTTGGTATCCCATTTTATTTGATCTTCTATTGCCATCTCTACTTCTTTCAGATAATTTATAGTAGAAAGTATAAGTAAAATAAGATAAAATATCACTATGAATATAAATAATACTATAAAAGAATACCTCACAAGAGATTCAATCATTGATGTTTTAACTCGGTATGAACTCTACTATCACATTAGTCTTGGAAATTTTGTACTAGAAACATTACAAGACTTTGATGAAACAATCGAAAAGTTAGCTGAACTTAACCTTCAAATAGAAGTAAATAGAGCTTTAGCCAATATATTGGAAATTATTTTAAATCTTGGAAACAAAGATGATTTTGAGCAGAGATTTGACTATCATGTACGTAGTCGTGCAATAACTCATGCACTCAAAGATTTTATAACCAATGATACAGGGCTAATTAATACAACTGACTACATAGAAGAGAAAACAAAAGATATACTCAATGACACATATTTTACCGAAACTATGAAACTTCAACTGGAAGCTGACTATCCTACAATACATGACTATTATGATATGTTAATTACAGATGATATGATTCAAAAGATTCAAACAACAGTTAAAGCTTAAAATGAATACAAAAGAGATTAGTAAAAATACTTTTAATATTTCAAATATTACAACAAGCACTTTAGAAAATCCAAGATTTGTAAAACCTTTACGAATCAACTATACTCAAAATAATAAAAACAAATCTTGGGAAGCAGTAAAATCACATGACAGTGTTTCAATACTACTTTATCATAAAACAAAAAATGCTTTTTTAGTCGTAAAACAGTTTCGACCACCTGTTTACGTACACCATAATGAATATCCATTTACTTATGAATTATGTGCTGGGATTATCGATAAAAATATATCTTTAGCTCAAATCGTACAAGAAGAGATTGATGAAGAGTGTGGATACAAAGTAGAACTTGATGCCATTTCAAAAATATCATCTTTTTTTACAAATGTAGGTGTAAGTGGCGCAAAACAACATCTTTATTTTGCCTCAATAGATGAAACAATGAAAGTCCACGAAGGTGGAGGTATAAATGATGAGCAAATAGAACTTGAATTTATATCATTAGAAGAATCAAAACAGTTTATCTTTGATGAAAGTAAAGCAAAAACTCCTGGGCTTATTTTTTCTTTTTATTGGTTTTATGAAAATCACTTACCTAGTTAAGTAAATAATGTCAAAGAAAATGAGAACATATACTGAATTAAAGTTAAATTTCGAAATTACTTGATTTAGGAGTTCTTTGACATCATGTCGTTAGTTATATTTTAACGTTAAGAGAGTATATAAAAACAATGTGTAGTGAAAGTGTACTCACCATTTAATTATTAAATAATTTTAGTTACATTATTTCTACACAATTTATACACAAAAAGTTACTACAATGATATCAGTAAATAAATTGGATATCACTATGAAAAATATTTTTAAAACACTTATTATTATAACTCTGTTTAGTTCAACAACAGTATTTGCATTGAAAGACAATACAACTGTTACAAAAGAATACCAAAAATTAAAAATGCAAGATGGTTATAAAGCTATACTTAGTTCAGAAAAACCATTAAAAAAAGGGAAAAACTCTCTTAGTATTGTTATCTTAAAAAATGATACATTTGTAAAAAATGCGGACGTAAATATTATTTTTGCATTACCAACAATGCCAAATATGGAGTTTAGTGAACATGCAGCCCAAAACAATAACAAATATAAATTAAATGCTAATTTTAAAACAGCAGGTGAATGGGAATATGAACTGATGTTTAAAACAAGCCTTGGCGCAATTTATTCGAAAGAAGGAAGAGTTATAATCAATTAATTTTAAATTTATATAAACTATCATTTTTCATCTATTAAAAAAGGTTTATTTGTTTATAATTAGGCAAAAGGTTTAAAATGAAAAGTTTAATTATAATTGCCCATGGAAGTAGAAAAGAAACTTCAAATATTGAAGTAATAGATATCGTAAATCAAATTAAAAATAGTGAAACTTCATATTCACTTGTAGAATCAGCATTTTTAGAATTTGCAAACCCAACTATTGAAGAGAGTGTAAAAAAATCAATTGATCAAAATCTTTTAGAAATATATATTTATCCTTATTTTTTAAACTCTGGAAAACATGTAACATCAGATATTCCAGATACCATACAAACATTAAAAACAAAATATCCTCAAGTAAACTTTACTATGCTCCCACATTTTGGAGAATCAAAAAAAATAAACGAAATTATACTATCAGATACAGATCTATAGAATAATTTCTAGTAGATTATTTAAGTTTCAATTTTATATTTACACCCTATAATATTTTATATTATATTAAATTAAAAAGGATATGAAATGTTAAAAAAAATCTCTTTATTATTACTAGCTGGTAGTTATGCACTTGCAACTCAAATTACATTAGGTGTTGTTCCTCAACAAAGTCCATTAAAGTTAGCAAAAAAATGGAGCTCTATTACTAAATATCTTGAAAAAGAAACAGGAATAGAAGTTATATTTAAAACTGAACAATCAATTCCAAAATTTGAAAATAAACTTTATGCAGGAGCATATGATATTTCATATATGAATCCTTATCATTTTATTGTAGCTAATAAAAATCAAAATTATGAAGCTTTTATAAGAGCTAAAAAAAACATTGTGGGTATATTACTTGCAAAAGATAAAAAAGTAAATTTTGATATTAAAAATCTTGAAAATAAAACATTTTTATTTCCTGCACCAAATGCTTTTGCAGCTACACTTTTACCAAAATTTGAATTTAAAGAAAAATTTGGATTTGATATTGATAAACAAGCCAAAGTTATTTATGTAAATTCTCATGATTCCGTTTACAAAGGTATTGCAAGAGAAATTGGATATTTAGGTGGTGGAATTATCCGTACGTATAATAATTTCATAGATAAAAATGATAAAGACAATATCTCTATTGTATATAAAACAAAACCTTATCCAAGCCATCCTATTGCTTTCCATCCAAGAGTAAGTCAAAATGATATTATGAAAATCCAACAAGCATTTTTAAATATGCCCATTGAATTAAGTAAAATTTTAAGTATTAAAAAATTTAGAACTACTCAAAATTCAGAATATGACATAATTAAAAATATTGGCGTAAAATAAGGTTTAGTTAATATGTCATTTAGATATAGATTTATTCTCTCCTTTGTTTTATTAGAGATATTTTTTATTTTATTAATTGTAACAGTAAATTTTATTACAATAAACAATTCATCAGAAAAACTAATCCAAGAAAAGATAGAATCAAATATATCTTTTTTTGATAAAATGACACATATACCACTCAGTATTTATGATTTAGCAAGTCTAGATGACTTAACAAACGAAACTACAGATTTAGAATATATTAATTCTATTGTTATTTTAGATAACCAAAATAGAGTTGTATCTCAATCCTATAATTTTAAGCATCTCAAACAAGAAGAACTTCTTTTAACTAAAAAAAATCAAATATTAAAAAAACTTGATAATACTTTTGTGATTCGTTATCAAAAAATCAAAAATAAGGATACTCCATTAGGTTCATTTTATATTATCTTTGATACATCTGATAATTCACGTTTTATTAATGAAAATAAACGAAATACAGCATTTTTAATTTTATTTGAAATAATTATCTCTACATTTTTATCATATATAATAGGAAATAGATTAACTAATGTTTTAACAAAACTTTCAGAAGTTGCAGCCGATATTGGGGATAATAAAGAAACAGAAATCCCTTTTCAAAATAGAAAAGATGAACTTGGTATCCTATCAAAGTCAATGAATCAAATGCAAATAGATTTAAAACAAAGAAATGAAAAATTAAAAAAATCTACAAAAGAACTAATATCTGCTAATAAATCAAAAGATGATTTTTTAGCAAATATGAGCCATGAATTAAAAACACCATTAAACTCAATTAATGTTATTAGTTCTGTCATGATGAAAAATACAAAAAATATACTCGATGAGGATCAAGTCAAAAATCTTTCTATTATAAATAATTGTGGTAATGATTTATTATTTTTAATTAACGATGTTTTAGATGTGTCCAAACTTGAAGCTGGAAAAATACAACTTGTTAATGAAACACTAAATTTCAAAACTATTATGGATAATATATATGAGATGTTTAACCCTCAAATGGAAATAAAAGATATTAAATTTATTTATAGCTGTGATAATGATATTGGTTTTGTTTTTAGCGATGAACAAAGAATTAAACAAGTTGTAAAAAATCTTTTAAGTAATGCAATAAAATTTGCTCCAAATGGAATAATTAAACTTTTAGTTGAAAATAATCAAGAGAATATAAAAGTTATAGTTGAAGATAATGGGATAGGAATTCCCGCAAATAAACTCGTTAATATTTTTGATAGGTTTAAACAAGTTGATGAAAGTACTACAAGAAATTATGGTGGTACAGGATTAGGTTTGACTATTTGTAAAGAGTTAACACATCTTTTAGGTGGTGAAATAATTGTAAAAAGTAAAGAAAATGAAGGTACATCTTTTTCTGTTACTATTGCAAGAAATAGTAACAACATAAATAAAGAACCTAAAATAGAAACACAAATAGACATTAACAATTCAAATAATAAAGTTATTAGCCCAAATGAACAGAATAAAACACTACCTAAGGCTGTTATTACCCCTACAAGTTCCCATAGAATTTTAATACTTAACAATGATCCTGTAAGTTTTTTTAAACTTGTTATTGATCTTAAAAAAGAACATACAGTTATACAATCAAATAATACTATTAGTTTTTTGGATGATTATAAAAACAACAAAGAGGTAAATCTAGCTATCATTGATACTTCATGTATTGATAAAATAAATCTTGAAAAAATTATTCTTAAATTACCAATCAAGTTTATTTTAATTTATTCTATGAAATTAGATATACTTGAAAATGAAAAAATTATTCATAAAATAAAAAAACCGTTTAAGTTAGATGAGATAATACTTACACTAAATCAAATAAAGGACCCCTATGAACAAATTTAACATATTACTAGTAGATGATATAGAAGAAAACATATATGCGCTAAAACTGATTATAGAAGATTGTTTTGATGTAAATATATATTCAGCATTAAGTGCACAAGAAGGTATCAAAATATTAATGGAAAAAGATATAGATCTTATTTTGAGTGATATCCAAATGCCAGAGATAGATGGTTTTGAATTTGCTGAATATATCAAAGGGATAGATAAAACAAAAAACATTCCTATTATTTTTATAACTGGTATTTATGATAAAAATGAGTACCAACAAAAAGGATATAATTTAGGAGCTATTGAATATATATCAAAACCAATCGATGATAAATTATTGACATCAAAACTTAAAGTTTATATAGATTTATTTGAATCAAGTAAACTCTCACAAGAAGAGTTACACAGAAAAGATGAAATCCTTATTCACCAATCTAAAATGGCTACAATGGGTGAAATGATTGGTGTTATAGCCCATCAACTTAAACAGCCATTAAATATTCTATCTTTGTATTGTAGTGATATTAAAGATTCTTATAAATACGATGAGATCGATGAAACTTTTATCGAAAAATTTGATGCAGATACTCAAGAACAAATTGCCTTTATGACAGAAACTATTAATGGTTTTACTAACTTTTTTAATCCAAATAAAGAAAAACAACAATTTAGCCTAAAATCAGCAATTGATAATACGTTACATTTACTTGATAAACAAATGTTAAATAATAATATCACTATTCATACTACAATTGGAAAAGAAAATGTATATGGAGTAGAAAGTGAGTTTTCACAAATTTTTTTAAATCTAATCACAAATTCAAAAGACGCTTTCATTGAAAGAAAAATAGAAAATAGAGAAATATCAATCACTACATTAACAAAAGAACAATATAGTATTGTCATTTTTGAAGATAATGCAGGAGGAATTCCTAAAGAAAATATTGATAAAATATTTGATCCATATTTCACTACAAAAGAATATGGAACAGGAACTGGATTATATATGGTAAAACTAGTTATTCAAAATAGTTTTGAGGGAAAATTAAAAATCCAAACTTCAGATAAAGGTACTAAATTTATCGTTATTTTTAAATCTGAAAAAGATGATACTTATGTTAAAGAAGAAGGATCCAATTTTCTTAATTGAGATTCTCGATGCTCTAAAATATCACTAACGGCTTCAATTCGTTTCTCTTTCTGAATAATCTCATCTTTTAATTTTTCTATCTCTTTTAATCTATTCATATCTGATATCTCTAACTCATCATTTTTAGTTAACAACAATCTATTGTCTTTTTTTAATTTTGTAACCTCTAAAGCTAAAATATCCTTAGCATCTTTACGCATAGCAATTTTTTTCTCGATACGTTCATCAACAGATGCTAATTCTTTTTCATTATATTTAATTTGATTTTTTAAAAAAGATATTTTTTCTTGATATTTTTTAATATTTTCATTAAAAAGATGACTATTTTCTTTTAGTATTTGATTTTCTTCATATAAACCTTCTAATTCATTTTTCGATTTAGAAACCTCTTTATTTTTATTTGAAATACTTAATATAACATTTTTATGAAACTCTCGTTTTTTTTCAACATCTTGTGTTGATAAGAAGCCAACACTAATATACTCGATTCCGTTATCTTGAACTATCTTAAAAACTGTACTACGAATATAAAATGATTCTTTTAGATGGTTTTCATATCGAATATCCCCATTCCATGTTTTATCTGTAGTAATAGTACTCCATATCTCTTCTGTAAAACCTTTTAACAGTTCAGGGTGAAATAGTTCTTTGAAATTTTTTCCTAATAAATTCTCTTCTTTTTCACTAAATAGATCACATAAGAGATCATTGATAAAAATCACTTCGCCTTTTTCATTGATTTTAAATATTGCTGCGACATTATTAATAATTGTTAAATAGTTTTTTAACTCATTATTTTTTGAATCAATTATAGTTTGAAAATATTGTTTTTCACATACTTTTTGTATTCTTGATACTATATCATCAAGATTGATAGGCTTTAATGCATAATGGTTAACTTTTAATTCAATAGCTTTTTGTAAATATTCAGTTTCAGTTCGTGCAGTTGTAAACATAACAGGTATATTTTCATCAAGCTTACGAATTTTTTCTAACATCTCAATACCATTCATTTTAGGCATATTAATATCACTCAAAATTAAATCAATAGTTTGAGATTCAAGTCGAGCTACTTGAAATTTATTGTATCCATCTTCACCGTTTACACCCAATATAACAGTTTTAAACAATCTTCGTAAAGATTTAGCAAACTGTTCTCTTGCAATATCTTCATCTTCTACATAAAGTATTGTTAACTGTTTTAAAAATTCATTATTAAGCATTATTAAGCCTTTTATAGTTATATTTAATATTGTAACATAAATATATTTTTTATCTTATATTTTACTAACAAAATTAATTATTTTAAATTAAAGTAAATATAATTTACTTTTTATTAATTTTTGAATAGAATTGCAAACTTCTAAACTAAGGACCATCATGAAAGAAATAAATTGCTCAAAAGTAAACACTAAAAACATGGACAAAATTGCTGCAAAAGGTAATCAAAATAAAAATGCAGTAAAAGTTGCATTCTCACAAGATAAAAATAAAGAAGAACAAGTTGTTAATGCACGAAAAGCTGCTAATTTAGAATTAGCAAAAAAGAAAGCTAAGAAAAAAGCAAAAATGGCAAAAGCTTCTAAGAGAAAAAATAAATAACGTTCAACATCAATAAAAAAATTATTAGCTTTCTTTTAAGCTAATAATTCTTTAAACTCTTCAGTTTCTTTTAAATCTTCAAATAGTTTTTCATTATCAATTTCATCCGTAAGATTAGGAGATTTTTCTATGGCTATAGCTAAATCTGCCACAGCTTCTTTAGTATAACCTAATGCTGCATTAGCACAAGAACGTTGCCAATAAGCATATCCATATTCAGTATCTATCTCTATGGCTTTATTACTTAGATTTAAAGCCCATTCATATTCATCCATATCAATAACTGCATCCGCTTTATAGGCATAGGCTTCTGCATCATTTACATTTAATTTTAATATCTCATCATAAATCTCTATTCTTGATTGAACATTTGTTTCTAGATTTGAACGCATCCATAAAGAATGAATATATTGAGTATTATAAATTTTATTTTGATTTTCTAATATCTTTTTAGATTGGATAGTCATTGCTTCTTGAAGGCCTAGCATTTCACTATTATATTTTTGTGTAATTTCATTGAGTCTTTCTTCAACAATATTTTCCGTCTTGCTTCTAATATCACGTAAAGAGTTCCATCCTGAAAAAACCAGTATTGAAGTTGCAGCTGCAATCAAATAGAAAATATTTCCAATAGTATCTGTCATATATCTAGCAGCTCTATCTGTTTGTTCTATTTGGGATTGTGTAATTCTTTTTTCAACTTCATTTTTCAACTTTAGATTTTCTATCCGTAAATCTTTTAGGTCATCTAAAATATATCTTTCCATTAACGGTTTTTCTAACAGTGGTTTTAATCCAACTGTAGTTTTATCATTGGCAGAAAGAATAGTTGAAAAGGACAATAACATTAACAATATAATAGATTTAAAAAGAATATTCATAGCTAGCCTTTAGTATTAAAAATTACTTGTATTATAACAAAGTTCTTTGCAATTGGGATAAATGTTTCACTTAATTAAGTTAAATTATAAGAGATTATATTAGAAAGTTCTGCTATATTAAATTGATTATAAAAAAGGATCTCTTATTAAAAAATCAATTTATACAATTTTAGAACATCCTTATGACCATAGGTTAGGAAGTATTGTTCATTTCTTTATTTTTACCAATATTTTAATTAATATTTCAATAATGTTTTTACTTACTGAAGACTCATTAAAAGAGTATTATGAGATATTTGAGATAATAAATTTAATCAATGTTATTATATTTATTATTGAATACGTATTTAGATTATATGCTATAGGATATGATAAATCAACTACAAGAACAAAATATGCAATGACCCCATTTATGATTATTGACCTATTAGCAATATTACCAACTATTTTAGTATTTCTAGGTATTAATACTAGTTTTTTAAGAGCTTTACGAATTGTACGAATATTTAAACTCTTTAAATTTGCAAAGTACTCTGAAGTAGATGAGATGATTATGAAAATTTTGAGTGAAAAAAAAGAAGAGTTTATTTTTATTTTTGCTGCAATTTTAATATTATTATTTACTATTACTCCACTTGCATATTTCGCAGAACATGATGCACAACCAGAAGTATTTAGATCTATGTCTACAACACTATGGTGGTCAGTCACAACATTTACAACTGTGGGATATGGAGATATGTATCCTATTACAACCTTTGGTAAGTTTATCACTACAATAATTAGTATCCTAGGAATTGCTTTTTATGCAATTCCTGGTGCTATATTTACAGCATCGTTATTGGAAGAATTAAAACAAAAGAATAAGAAAAAAAAGACAAAAGAATAGATGTTATGACCAAACTTTTTTTGAAAACAAGGTCAATCCATAACCAACACTTGTAAAAACATCTGTATGAACTATTTTATCTTTTGAGAAATATTTTTCATACAAAGCTTTTACTTCTGGTACTAATGTTGAGCCGCCAGTTAAAAATACTTTATCTATTTGTTCAAAAGATATATTTGCTAATTTTATAGTTTCATGTAAAGCTTGATCAATCTCTTGAATATTATTGTAAATAGTTTTATTAAAACTTTCTCTACTCAAATCCAATAAAAAAGGATCTGAAAATAGATTCATATCCATTGTTGTTGTTTGATTTGAAGATAAATCCATTTTGGCATTCATTATAATATTTGAAAAGTCAAAAAATAAATTATCTTGAATAAGCTCTAATAATCTTTGTAGTTTTTCTTTATTATGTGACCGAGGGATAAGTTCTTTAAGTCTAAGAATAGTTTTTTGATTGATTAGTTTTTGAAACAAATGCCATTGGGATAAATCATGATAAAATAAAGAAGGTACTTCCGTATCTACATTGACACTTTTATATAAACTTCCTTTTCCTAATTGTGGAGAGATAAATTTTTTGATAATACTTGAATCAAAACTATTACCACCTACATATACTCCATGGTTAGATAATATATCATCACTTCTATCTATTTTATTATTGTTTTTATCAACTTTAATCACAGAATAATCCGTAGTACCCCCACCAATATCAACAACTAAAATAATCTCTTCTTTTTGAACTTTCTCTTCATAAGACAAAGCTCCAGCAATCGGTTCGTATTGAAAAACTATATCTTTAAATCCAGCTTTTAAAGCTGCATTTTTCAACCTATTTTCTGCTTGTTTATCTAAGGATTTATCAAAGTCATTAAAACGTACTGGTCGACCCAATACTACATTTTGGATCTCTGAATCAATACTAGTTTCCATTTTATATTTAAATCTTTTTAACATGATTGCAATCAAATCTTCTATTAAATAACTCTGTGTTCCTAGAGTAATTTCTACATTTTCTTCACTACCTAAAAATGATTTTAAAGATTGTAAATACCTTCCATTTACACCCTCTTTTATTTCACTAAAAGCATCACTTCCAATGTAGAAATCATGATCTTCAAAACTGTAAAACAATACAGACCTTGTTTCGAGTTTATTTTTATCTAAATTAATCATGTTAATTTTATTATTATAATTGATTCCAGCAACAGAATTAGTCGTTCCAAAATCAATAGCAGAAGTAACCATATCAAACCTTATATTATATTTTTTGGAATCATACAAAAAACATATTAAAAAAGTATTAATTTTAGTTAGATTAAGACCTTACATCTTTCATCACTTCAAACCAGTTTCTGTTAAAATTCTTTTTGATATATTTTGCACTATGTGGCACGGTACAGCCAGAACAATTTTGATGGATATAATCTTTACCGATATATTGTGCACCGTCTACTGATTTGATATTACAAACTGAAAAAAGTGTTTTACCATCTTGTTTTTCAAATCCTTCCATTTTAAATCTAAAATTAGGACAGGCACATAAATAACAGTTTAAATCTTCCATATCATGACACTTTTTATTATCTTTATACAATGGACAAAAATCAGGTTCATTTTTTACCATATTATCAAATTCAAAATACTCTATTACTTCATCTGTAGTTTTGTCTTCGAGTTTCTTCATTACATTTGCATGAAGTTCACCCTGCTTCATAAACCATTCTTCGTATGTCATTATATATCCTTGTCCTATTTCATTTATCATAAATATTTTAAATGACATTTTAACGCAATAATATTAGTATTTCTTAATGAAACTTTTTTAGCTATAAATAATTCAGTTTCATTTTAATAACTTATAAAGAGGATAAAAATCGTAACTATCAGTTTTCTAGATTTTATAAACCTTAATAAATTTTATCTTCTTTATTGTAACTGTATACTCTCACACTTATCAATTCTTATTTTTGTTTTGTTTTGTTTATAAATAAAATAATTTCCCTCTAAATCCCACTTATTTTCTTTTACAATAAAACTTGAACTAAACATTAAAAAACCAGAAGTACAATAAAAAGAAGATCCATTTTTATATGAAGCTATATTTTGATCTGCTTTACTCTTTTGAACGATAGGCATTCCAATTAAAGTGTATAAAAACATAAGAGCGGTAACGATAATTAGAAAGTCTATTTTTTTCTTACTTCCCTTATTTACATACAATGCAATTAAAAAAATCACAAATGTAAGTATAATTTCTCCATAATTTATAAAATCTAACATTTTCTTCTCCATTAATTATTTTAGTTTGTGTAGATATCTTCTGCATAATAATTAATTATAACTTACAACAAAGTAAATATCTTATTTTATTAGCAAAGTTACTTGGCCTTTAATTAATTTTATTAAGCCCATAATTGCAGGTCAGATATATGGGATACAGCTTTAATGATATCTGTTTTAGATATGATACCTACAAGTACATCATTATTATCTACAACAGGAATTGCATCTATTTTATTTTGAATCATTACTTGTGCAACTCTACGTATATCAGTTGTTGGATGAGTAGTAATACAGTCTTCTAGTTTTATATTATTTAGTCGTTGATTTAATATCAATTTTGTATTGTCAACATCATCCATAATAAAATTCAAAATTGTTTTTTTATTAATTATATTTACGATTTTATTAGTATCAGTTATTATGGGGATTTGGGAAATTCGTTTCTCTTTTAAAATTTGATATGTATCATCTAGGGTACTTTTTACATTTACAGTAATACAGCTTTTAGTCATAATATCTTCAACATGATATATAACTTCACTTGTATCCATTTGTGCAATCTTTTTATATGCCAAAATAGATTTATTGTTATATTTATTATCTCTGTTTTTATTTGATTTGTTCTCTATTGTTTGATATAACTCATCATCAGGTTTATGCCTAGATTCAGCTGATTTATCTACATTACGTAGATTATATAGATTATCTGAGCTACTTCTAAATTGTACACTTCCATTATTATAAACAGTAAACATAACTAACTCCTTTTTAATATTATACATAATAATTGTCAATAAAAGAATAAGATATTTCTTGATATAACCTTGACAGGTTTGATTTATATAGTAAAAATGTATTAAAAGTTTAATTTTATTTGTAATTATAGTCGTATAAGAAGGTTTTGTGATTGTTTAAATGGAGGAGCCACTCGGAGTCGAACCGAGGATCAAGGATTTGCAATCCAATGCATTAGCCACTTTGCTATGGCTCCATTTTTGAAGTGGAGAATTATAGTGCGTTAAACCTTAAAAGTTAATTATGAAATAGAGTTTTCAGCAAATTTATTACTTCATTTTGTTATCCTATCATATAACATAATAGAAGGTACAAAAAACAATGACAAACTTTACAAATGATATACAAAAAATTTATGATTTTATTAGTGATCAAAAAGATGATATAAATAAACTATATGAATATTTAGAACAAAACCAAGATGATAAACTAACTATCATCAAAGAGTTTGCAAAAAACCTAGGTGTACCTTTATCAAATGATATGAAACTAGCTTTAATAGCACGATTAGTAGGATTGAGAGATGATAGTTTAGTTCAAGTTTTAAAACAATTAGATTTTAATGATGAACAAATAATTGAACTTCAAGAAAAAGCATATCAATTTGCAAAAAATTATTGGTTAGATATCCATAAGTCAAGAATAGAGTTTATCTCATCAAACAATCTTTTAACACCTTTTTATCAAGAAGTATTTAACGGTGTTTATTCTGTTGGTGTAGAGATGTCAAAATGGCAAACATCATGGACAAAAATGATTATCAATGGAGTGAATAAAGACTTACTTAAAAAGTTTGATAATGATAATGAAAAAGTTATGGAATATCTTGATGCAAATGAGTTATTTGATATGGGTCATGATGGATTAATAGCAGATAGAAGTTATTCTATTTTAACAAAAGAAAATGACCAATATAAAAGTAGTGCATATATAACTGCATTTAAAAAAGAAGTGACAGCTGTGATTGATGCACTTGAAGAGTTTGTTGATAAACTTATCGAACATGAAGATAATGTATACAATCAAAAATGGGAATATATTCAATACTTACAATCTATCATCACTGCTTTTGGAGAAACAGATACAAATAAACTCGTTTCAAAATGGGCAGAAGTAGATAAAACTTGGATGAAAATATCTACACCTATTCAAATAGGACACCCGTTAGAGTATTATGAAGATCACTTTAGAAAAGCAGTTGCATTAGAATGGGACATTCGTCTAACGAATCCAAAAATACAAAATAATAATGAAAGAGTATCTAAAATCAAAACTATGTTTAAAGATATTTTTGAAAATATAAATCAAAAAGAGTACCAAGGTATTTATGACTTTTCATTAAAAAGTTTAGACAAAGTACAATTATATCTAGGTCGACCTGCCCTATTTTTTGCAGCAGAGTTTAATGGTCTATTTTCAGCACAAGTAGTACCAAATGATGAGATAGTTTCTAAAGAGTTTGGTAAAAAAATATTTGCTTTTAGTGATGAGATTTTGCAAGGACAAAAAGCAAAACCATTTTTAAAACTATCAAGTGAAATATTTGGTCAAGAATTTTTAAGTAAAGAAAGAAAGTTTTTATTCGATGAAAAAAATACTGCGAAATGGCATCAAGTATATGATATAACAACTATTGGTCATGAGTTTGGACATATTTTATGGTGTGATGATGAAACAGAAACTGTTATGAACAAAACAGCAAACTTTAAAAACATCGAAGAGTTCAAAGCAACAACGGGTGGACTAGTTTCATTTTTTACAGATACAAACTCAAATGAAAAAGAACTTGAAGAGTTTGTTATCTCTGATACTATTAAAAGAGCGGTAGGACTTATTGGATGGATGGAAGTAGATGAAGTACAACCTTATTATTGTGAAGGGATGATTCATCTTGCAGGATTATTTGAAACTAAAGTATTAGATTGGAATATTGAAAATAAAAAACTAAGTATTGATACATCAGCTCAAACTATAGATAATTTAAAACAATGGTACATTGAAACATATTCAAAACTTGCTATACATTACCTAACAAAACAAGATGCAACACTTTTCCTTGAGAAGTATGCAATTAAAAAGAATAACAAATTTACATCTACAAATGACACAATTGATAACTTTATCCAATACTACTTCAAAAGATACCAAGAGATTGGTCAAGAGTTAGATACTAGTGATAAAAAAGAAAACTATATAGATGCATAAAAAAGGGTTTAGTCTTATTGAGATTATTTTTGTTTTATTAACAATTTCAATTATTATAACTGTAGCAGTGTCAAAATTTGATTCTGCTTTAGATAATACAAATATAAATAAAATCAAATCAGATATTGTTCAAATACGAGCAGGTATAAATATCTATAAAAATAAAATGATTTTAAAAAATGAGACTTTCTCTTTTGATTCTTTAGATGATAATAACAACGCTTTATTTAATAAAGTTTTACAAACACCAATAATATCATCAAATGAAAAAAGTGCAAAAGCGTGGAGTAAAATATCAAATACACAATACAAAGTATTTTTAGATAATACAAATGCTTTAGAATTTGTTTTTGATACAAGTACATATACTTTTGACTGTGATATTTCAGATTCTTTATGTAAAGAGTTAAATTTATAATGTTTTTTTATAATGTAACACTACTTAACTCTCCACTAGAACCTTTAACATACCAAAGTACTGAAGATATTCAAATAGGTACTTTAGTAGAAGTATCTTTACAAAGAAGAGTAAAATTACAAAAAGCCGTTATCATAAAAAAAGTAGAGAAACCCTCTTTTAAATGTGTAACGATAAAAGAGATTAGTACCTACACCTATGATAAAAAGATGTTAGAAACAGCATCTTTTATCTCTAAATATTATGTATGTAGTTTAGGGGAAGCTTTAAGTGTATATACTCCTTTTTACCAAGTAGAAAAAACTCATGTAGAAGAAGATATAAACTACACTATAGAACTCTCAGTAAACCAACAAAAAGCATATCAGTTTACACAAGATAATAAAGTTAGTTTATTGTTCGCAAATACAGGTAGCGGTAAAACTGAGATTTATATAACAGCAATAAAAAATATACTCAAACAACAAAAACAAGCACTATTACTTTTACCAGAAATTTCACTAAGTCCACAAATGGAGCAACGTCTTACAAAAGTCTTTGGAGAACAAATAGCTATTTGGCACTCTAAAATACAAAAAAAGAAAAAAGAATCAATCATAGAAGACCTGCTAAGTGGAAAAGTAAAAATCATTGCAGGTGCACGTTCAGCTCTATTTTTACCGTATAAAGATTTAGGTTTAATTATAGTAGATGAAGAACACGATGACTCATATAAGTCAGCTCAAAAACCAAGACTTCATGTAAAAGACTTATCTATTTATTTAGGAAACAAATATGATACTCAAGTTATATTAGGAAGTGCGACACCTAGTTTAAGTACCTTTCATAAAGTGCCCTATTTTCGTTTAAAAGAAACATTTTTTCAATCAGAGAAAAAAATCTCTTTTTTAGATTCTAATCTTGAATTAAATGATACAATCATAAACAAAATAAAAGAAACGATAGATAATAATAACCAAGTAATAGTTTTTTTACCAACACGCGCAAACTTTAAATACCAAATATGTAAAGAGTGTGGAGATGCGGTAGAATGTCCTTTTTGTTCTGTAAGTTTAAGCCTACATAAAAATCGTAATGCATTACAGTGTCACTATTGTAATTACACACAAGCAATACCAAAAACATGTCCAACTTGCAAAACAGGTGTTATAGAAAGCTTTAGACTAGGAACTGCTGAAGTGTATGAACAACTTCAAAATATAATTCCTTCAAAAGTTGTAGAAAAATTCGATAGAGATAGTATCAAAACAAACACAGCCTTGAAAAAAACACTCAAACAATTTAATGACAATAAAATTGACATCTTAGTTGGTACACAAATGCTTTCTAAAGGACATGATTATCATAACGTAACTTTGGCAGTTGTTTTAGGTATAGATTCTATTTTAAATATGACTAGTTATAAAGTACGAGAAAAAGCACTTTCCCTTCTTATTCAAATTGCAGGAAGAAGTGGACGAAAAGGATTTGGTGAAGTTCTTATTCAAACTAAAAATGAAGATTTTTTTCATAACTATCTAGAAATCTCTGATTATGAAGATTTTTTAAAAGATGAACTCAAAAGTAGAGTTGATTTATATCCTCCATATTTAAGAATAGCCCGTATTATTTTTAGTCATAAAAATGCTTTTTTAGCAAAAAAAGAGTTAGACGAGTATATCAATCAACTTAAAGACCATACAAATATACATATTATTGGTTTTGGAGAATGTGCTGTATTTAAAATATCAAATAACTACCGTTACGAAATGTTACTTCGTTCTGATAATGTCCCTAAACTACTGGGAGTTCTGCATAGTATAAAAAGTCCGATTGCATCAATAGATATGGATACTTTATATTAAAAATAGTTTATTTTAACAAAATATATTATACTGACTGGATGTGTTTTACATTGAACTAAGTATAAATCATATAAAATGACTTTAATGAAAACTTTTACACATGAATACAGTTCAAAGGAACTACTGGAAACATTTATCAAAAATAATTATATCAGCAACTATACTGGTGATATATTGATTCAAGTGTTTACTAGTGTAAATAACAAAGAATATATACTTTATCTTAAAGATGAACTTCTTATGCTTCTGCCAAGTGCAAAAATAATAGGAACTACAACTAATGGAGAAATTTCTCATAATGGTTCATTAAATCACTCAACAGTTATCTCAATCAGCGTATTTGAAAAAACAAAAATCATCACAAAATTGATTAAAACTAAAAACGATAGTTTTCAAAATGGTGTTGATATTATAGAAAGTTTAAATGATAAAGAAGACTTAAAATTACTTGTGTCTTTTACTGATGGATTAAATACAAATGGTGAAGAATACTTAAATGGTATCTCATCAATAAATGATACTGTAATTATATCTGGTGGTATGGCTGGAGATTATTCTAAATTTGAACAAACTTTAGTATTCACTGAAAAGGGTATTACTAATAAAGGTGCAGTTGCTGCAGCATTTTATGGAAAATCTCTAAATATTCATACAGATTATAGTTTTAACTGGGAAACAGTAGGACGAACTCATACTGTAGATAAGTCAATTAAAAATAGAGTATATAAAATTTCTGGTATGACTACCGTAGACTTTTATAAATATTATCTAGGTAATGATATTTCTAAATTACTTCCAGCAATTGGTATTGAATTTCCTTTAGTTCAGAAAATAGATGGAAAAACAATTGCTCGAGCTGTTTTAACAAAACATAAAGATGGTAGCCTAAGTTTTGCAGGAAATATTAAAGAAGGTAGTGAAATACAATTTGGTCATGGTGATGTACAACTTATTATAGAAAAAGGTCTTGAGAGTATTAAAAATATTATTAAAGCACCTATTGAATCAATCTTTATTTATTCATGTATGGCACGAAAAGCTCTCTTAAAAGATGATATAAATCTTGAGATATTACCGCTTAAAGAGATCGCTCCAGTGAGTGGATTTTTTGCTTATGGTGAATTTTTTCATGATTCAGATTGCGAACATGAAAATGCACAACTTCTCAATCAATCTATGTCAATACTGGCTATATCTGAAAATGATAAAAAAGTAGAAAAAATTACTCCGAATATTTTTAACAAACACAAAATCAATTCAGATGATTTATCACTGCACAGAACTCAAGCACTTTCTACACTTATAAAAAGAACTACAAAAGAACTAGAATATTTAAATGAAAATTTGAATATAAGAGTAAAAGAAGAGATAGACTTAAACTTAGAAAAAGACAATATGATGACTCTTCTTCATACACAAGCTCAATTAGGAAGTACTTTAGAGATGATTTTACATCAATGGAGACAACCAATAAGTGCTATTACATCAACTCTTTCATCTTTACAAGTTTATAAAGAAGCTGGAATTTTAACAGATGAAATTTTAGATGAAAATATCCAAAATGTATTATCATACACAGAACATATCAATACAACTATAGAAGATTTTAGAGATTTATTTAAATCTACAGATAAAAATACAAATATTGCTATTGATGAACTTATAACAAAATCATTGACTATTATAAAACCAATTGTAAGAGAAAATAGAATAAATATTGACTTGAATATTTCAATAAGTAATATTATAAATATACCTATAGGTCTTGTGATGCAAGTGATTTTAAATATTGTTAAAAATGCACTAGATGAACTCAATAGAAGTAAAGTATCAAATCCCATTATTTCAATAAAAGTATTTGAAGAAAATGACAATAATATCATTCAAATTGCAGATAATGCAGGTGGTATTCCAAGTGATATTTTACCTAATATATTTGATAAAAACTTTACTACAAAAGATGGAGAAGATGGTACGGGTATAGGTCTTCATATGTCTAAAAAGATTATTCAAAATAAAGTAAATGGTTCACTTACAGCCCATAATCAAGGTGATAAGGCAGTCTTTACGATAACAGTACCTAAAGTGATTTAGGTAAATACTTACAAAATCTACCGTTTATAGATTTTGTAATATTTATTTTTCATTTTATTAGAGTTTAATCCCTCATAAGCTTTTTTATACACTGCATTTTTAATTGCTACATAAGAACATGTTGGCAAAATATCTATTTTTCCAATATCACTTTTATCCAAACCAATTCCTGCTGTTAAAGCTCCTAAGATATCCCCTGCTCTTAGTTTATGTCTTTTCCCACCATTTATATACAATGTTGAAAACTCATAACCTAATACTACATCTTTTTTATCTTTGATATCAGCAATTGTTAAAAGAGGAAAATCTTTATCTAAAAAGTCTTTTAAATCTTCAAAATGATGTTTATCATCTACAAAACTTACTGCTAGTCCATTTTTACCAGCACGTGCTGTTCTACCTATTCTATGTGTATATACTTCAAAATCAAATGGTAAATCATAGTTGATAACTAAATCCACATCTTCTATATCAAGTCCACGTGAAGCTACATCTGTTGCGATTAAAATTGGATAACTCTTGTTTGAAAAAAGAATCAATGTTTCATCTCTATCTTTTTGTTCTAGATCACTATGTAATACTAATGGTTCTATATCACACTCTTCTAAAAAGTCAGCTAGTTCATTACACTGTACTTTTGTATTACAAAAAATGATAACACTTTTATCACTTATTTTAAATGATTTCATTACAAAAGCATTTTTTTGATGTGCTTCTATTTCATAAAACTTTTGTGCAATTATATTTTCATTGTGTGTTGACTCTACTTCTACTCTAATAGGATCATTTAAAATTGATTTTGACAAATCATCTATTGTAGATGGATATGTTGCAGAAAACAATAATGTTTGTCTCTTTTTAGGTAAATAATCAATAATAAGATTAATATCTTCTGTAAATCCCATATCTAACATTCTATCAGCTTCATCAAGTACTAAAGTGTTTATTTCATCTGGTGAAAAGTTTTCTTCTGTTAAATGTTTTAAAATTCTACCAGGAGTTCCTACTAAAATATGTGCTTGATGTGAAAGTGAATGAACTTGTGGTTTATGAGGTACTCCACCTGTCAAAGTAAGTATTTTTATATTGTGTTCAGCACGTACAAGATCTTTTAATGTTTTCGCAACTTGACCTGCTAATTCTCGTGTAGGACATAAAACGATAGATTGGATTCTAAATCGTGATACATCAAGGTTATTTAAAACTCCTAAACCAAAAGAAACTGTTTTTCCACTTCCTGTTTTTGCTTTAGCTATAACATCTTTATGGTCAAGTATAAAAGGTAAACTTTTTTCTTGAATAGGTGTCATATGTGCAAAACCCAAAGAGTCTAAATTTTGCAAAGTCTTTTCTGATATGTTTAGTGTGTTAAATTTATTTTTATTCATAAAGGATTATAACTAAAGAATTATTAAATTATATATGAGAACTATTAAAGAAATATAATGTATAATCTTCAAAATAACTATTAGGGTTTAGTATGAAAAAACTTTCTACAATAAGTAATCAAATTAAAAACAACACATATTCGTATACAGGTAAAGGCTCATTTGAAGCCATTGTAAATAAAAATAAAGAACTAATTTTAGGCTGGTTAGAAGAACTTATACCTTTACAAAATCAAATCGATTTATTAACTGAATTAGAAGAGATAGAATTTCAAAAAAGAAACTATACAAGAATATTAACAAAAATATTTCCGGATGAATATAAAGAATTTGTATCATTAAATATACTTGTACGTGATGCAAATATTTTAGCTCAGTACTACAATGAAGAATACAATATTACAATGTTATATGATAATCTTTTAAAAGATAAATACCTAAAATATCCTGGCAAATATGAAAAATATGTAGAGTTTAATATTTTTCAAAAATTTGTTATGATGTATAGAGATGAATTGATCACAAGCTTAGATAGTGAACATCAAACTGTGCTAACTCATAAACAAGATAAAACAGAAAACACTAAAGCAATTATTTCTGAAGAAAATATTGAACCAGAAGTAGAATCAAATACTTCAACAGACGAAAATAAAACTCAAACACCAAAAACAGATGAAGAAAAAGCTCTTGAACAAGAAGAGATAGATATAGAAGAAAAAGCAAAACAAGATAAAAAAGATAAAGATACAAATTGGACTCAATTATTATTAGGGAAGTTAAAATAATGAAAAATTTTACAATATACGGAAATCCAGTAATTCACTCAAAATCACCACAAATGCAAAATGCAGGATTTAGACATATTCATGTTGATGCAAACTACAATAAAACACTTATTGAAGATGGAAAGGATTTAAAAGAAAATTTTATCCAAAACAATATTCAGGGTGCAAATATCACAGTACCACATAAGGAGATTGCTTTTAAAGAAGCAGATGAAGTAGTAGGATTAGCTAAAAAAATTGGAGCAGTAAATACTTATATTAACAATGATGGTAAAGTAACTGCACATAATACTGACGCCCCTGGTTTTATGAAAGCTATAGAAGAGTTTGGAAAAATCAAAAATGCACTTATTTTAGGTGCTGGTGGTACTGCTAAAGCTATTGCAGTTGCATTTGATGAAGCAGGTGTAAAAACAACTGTTTTAAATAGAAGTAAAAATAGATTAGAATTTTTTAGAGATTTAGACTGTGACGTTTTTTCATGGGATGACTTCATTTGTGAAGATTATGATTTGATCATTAACTCAACAAGTGCAGGTCTAAAAGATGACGAGCTTCCAGCACCTGAAGAACTCATCGAAGATATTTTATATACTTCAAACTATGCAATGGATTGTATTTATGGAAAGATGACACCCTTTTTACTAAAAGCAGAAGAAAAAGGTCTTACATTTAAAGACGGCGAAGATATGCTACTTTATCAAGGTGTATTAGCATTTGAACTATTTACTGGTGTTAAAGCTGATAAAGACTTAGTTGAATCTATGAGATTGGGGTTAAAAGAAAGTTAAATAATTTTATTTAGCTACCCTATGCATATCTAAATAATTATGTTTCCTATTCAAAATGTAGTTATGTATCAAATACACAAATCACAAGAATGCATTAAAATGATTAATTTATAAGATGAGTATAAACATACTCCTCAATTTGAATATAATCTTCAAGGTCTAATGTTTGCCCCATATCGTGAGCTCCGCAATAATTTTCTAAAAAATCATGTAGGTAATCTATAGTTAGCAATGATAGTTCTTTAAAATCTTGATGGGGATTCATTTCATTTATTTCAGATAAATATTCATCTTTTAAATTTTGGTCATTTTTAATACTTGAAACTGTTTCAAATAAAAGTTCGATTCTTTTATATTTCAATCTACCTAAATTATTCAATATATCAGGCTTTTTGTGAATAGACAAAGCAATATCAAATAGATCTCTTGCATTTCCTTTCTCACAACGAAAATTGATTTTTTTCGCAATAATTTCTTCTACTGTTTCAATTTTTAGACTTTTATTCCATAATTCTATTTCGATATAAGGGATATCTGTAAATGGTACAACATCAAAAAATTGCATTTTTTCACTTTCATTTAAAGCTAATTCTAAATAAATATTCTGTGCTTTGAAATCACCTTCATAACCAAGTTTTGACATTTTATCTTGTATATTTTTACTCCATTTATTTGGTTTCAATAAGTCTTTTGATGGTTTCTCCCCATAAATGAAAATATCAATATCAGTTGAAAACCTATGATTCCAA